>ERZ808266.173-NODE-173-length-26369-cov-5.821806_pt1 | contig 26369 bp, 12 predicted proteins | sample MGYA00521278_ERZ808266 | MGnify/ENA primary metagenome ERZ808266 (study PRJEB31516, sample SAMN03275591) | gut metagenome | biome: mammalia-associated habitat; material: feces | host: Papio cynocephalus | place: Kenya | collected 2012-08-02 ... | reverse complement strand
AATGTCAGCGATGATCACCAGAGGGGCCGGACAGGAGAATGTCTGCTTGGAGTTATGATAGGAAATCGAGGCTCCGAACGATGAGAAACCGTCAACGGAAGCCGCTGTAGGCAATGTAAGGTAAGACTGGCCGTAGTGATGGGAGGCCAGCTTGCAGAGATCGTTTATGACTCCGGATCCGACTGAGACAGCCACATATTCAGCCTCTGAAGATGGTCTGAAAGCCTTCTCAGCGTCCGGTTCCACATATTCAGGATCATTCTCGATCGCTTTGGCAGCGGCTAATTTGCCTGCAATGATGTGGTCAACCATGTCTACATAACGCCAATCGGCGTGGAACTCGTCCTTTTCGATGATGTACTTCTCGGTCGGGACACCAGCGGCGACAAACTCTCCGTAAACTTTCTCCCCCAACGCTTTCCATGTGTTAAGGTCGGCGACAACCACCGCCTTGCGTCCAGGGAACCATTTCTTGAACTCCTCCGGAGCCTGTGAGCTGACCCCGCAGCCCATCTCAAACACCTTGGTGTCGGTCGCGACAGTCAAGGCCTTGGCAATTCTTTCTTTTGAATCCATATTCAGACTTAATATTTATTCATTTCCGCCCTAAAGTTACTAATTTTTCTGTAACTTCTCATTTATAACACTTCCACGTTTAAAAATATTGCCCTCAGGTCGCTGTGGCGGCTATTTGTTTTTCAAGTACTAAACGTATCCCTGTCTTCCTCAATAAATTCTGCTTTTTACAGGACATCTGTCAATAATGTTCCCAACGTATAACTACGGTCTCTTCAGGACCGATGAAAAGTTTGTTTCCGCTTATATGTCCACATTTTGATGCGAATACTAAAGATCTTTCGTTTTTACCACCTCTGCTTTTATATTCCGGGACAAAAAATCCAAGTCTTCTGCTGACTTGAGACTTGTTCACTATAACAGAAAACCTTCCGGCCCGACCTTTTGCTGTCTGCATGAATATGTCTTCTTCATGCCTAGAAAGACGGATATTACTATTATACAAAGAAGGCAATAATCCTGCAAGCAACTTGGCAAGCGGAGTGCCATCACCACTTCTTCGCGCTCCCATACCAAGAAGTGATGGGATCCATATAACTTTTCCATTACCATACTTGTTGACAATACCTACCGTATCTGCTCCGTCCAGAATAAGGTTATCGGGAAAAGAGGAATTTGCCGGAGTCGCATAGCCTTTCCATAAATGTACAGGGACTTTGTCTTTGACAAGACCGGACGGATCACGAGATATCACATCGATAGTAAAATCCCCCGGAGTACACTTGAACTCAGAGACAGTTCCTCCAAACACATCCGACAGGGGAAAAGACGTTGAATACAAAGACCTCATATTCCCGTCATAAAAACAGGTAAGCCCCTCAACAAAAAGACTTCCTCCAGTAGCGACAAAATGCCTCAAATGATCCCAATGCTCTTCTGGTACAGAAATCATGTTTGCCAACACGATCGCTTTGCTTGAATAATCGTTCTTGGTCCAGTCGTATTCACCAATCTCCATTAAAGAGGGGGTCGTGCCGCATTCGCTTAAAATTTCATAATATTCAAGAACTGATTTCATTACGCCCCCGCTCTGACGTCCCTCATAACGAATATCATCATTATGACGCACTGCATTCTCAGTCCATATTGAACTGCGACTGTACAACAAGGAGATTCCGTTGTCTTCTGGACTAACATCTGAAAAAAGACTACTATTATCTTCCAATACTGCTGCCACAGAAGATGCGGCCTCCATGCGGTCAGTACGGGAATTCTGAAAATCAAGCAAAGCCCATTCGCCAGCTTCTTCTCCCTCAGAGCGGGAATTCAAAGACCAAAAAATCGTGCCTTTTGCTCCTGACGCCACACTCGTCCACAGCCATTGTACTATCTCATCAGCAGTCGGACAGAAGGGATTCATTCCGGAATATGTATTATTACCTCCTTGCAGTTCCGTTATCCAGAAAGGTTTCGTCCCCGCTCCAGAACGGACTATCGCACAATTCGCAGACATCGCATAGGGGTACTCGCTCCTGCAAAAATAACCGTAATGCCAGCTCGGATGCGCGGAAGCACCAAACGTGGAAAGGAATGGCCTCCATGATGAAAAATCATACTCAGCCACATTCTCGAATATCTGGTGGCTGTTGACATGCAATTCATGGGAGTTGTCATTTTCAAGCACTTTCTCCGAAAGCCATTTCAGATAGGAGGTATTCAAATATACAAGAAATCTTCTGTCTGAAAATCGTCTACTTGGATAGCTGTCCTGCCATTGTAGGCGCATGTAACGTGTAAATTCATTGTCAGGCACATTTCCACCAGTACCAGGCTCATTCATCAGCACCCAAGAGTACAATGCAGGACAATTTTTGAAATGAGACACAACCGAGGCTATATATCTTTCGATGCTTTCCCTATGCTTGAAACTGACAGGAAACTTAAAGCCTCCGATTGAGTTGTCCTGGGCGGAGGGAAAAAGGGTGGCAAAAACCTTTATGCCATGGCGATGTGCAGTCTCAAAGGCCTTATCAAACAAGGAAAAATCCCATTGTCCGGAAGTGTCTTTCATATAATCCTCAAACATCCGAATCCTACATACCTTCATGCCGGATTCGGAAAGTCTCCTGAACCATAAGTCAAGGTTCTCTTCCGGCTGTCCAGGTTCGATTATTACCTGTGCTCCGATCACCGGCAATCCGTCAGGAACAACAGTAGTCCCGGCTGCCAGAGAAGTGCTGAAAGACAGCCCTACAAAGAGCATATACAGGTTCCGTCGGAATAATGAAAACGCATTGTTATTCATCTCGATTCTTCGCTTGATATATTTTAACCCAATCAACAAACATTCTTGTGACTCCAGTCATCTCAGGTTTGAAAGCATCGTACTGTATGCAAAGATGATGAGGCTTGTGCGTGAAGTCCTTTGGATTGTCAAGTCTCCAGCGAAGTCTTCCATCTATATAGAAGCGCATCATATTATCCTGCCATTCCATTGCTACCACATGCCACTCTGTAGCGTCTACATCGTCATATTTTTTGTTAGACCACTTATTGAGAGGGAGTCCTGACAAAATATTGGTTGTAAGGAATTTTCTATCCTTATTTTGCTCCGAATGAGTTTCATAAATATCATTTTCCCCGCTGTCCGGCCAGGCCTCATCCTGTGGCCATGTCAGAACTACCGCACTCATTGCCCCAGATGGATCCGGTTCACATCTCACCCTGAACTCGAATTTACCGTATGTATAATTCTGCTTATGTGCCATGGCTCCGGAATACAACACACCATCTTTCATTGAGGCTGTGATAATGAAAAGTCCATTCTCGACCGAAAGCGCTTCCGGACTTCTAAGGCCATTACCGGCATGACCGGGATAATCATATACAGACCACACTGTTTCATCCACACAATCTCCGTCAAAATCATCTTCAAAGACCAGTTCCCATTCCATACGCTTCTCCGAGTCTGGAGGAGGAGGGATAGTCCCTTCATCGTCACGTCCGCTGCACGAGACCGCAGCAAGAATCATAAACACAAAGGCTGCAACAAATTTCAAGTTTCTCATAATAATATTATTATAAATCAATTTCATCACTTACCAATCCTTTAGCTCTAGCCACAAGTCTGAAATGAGAGCCAATAGTATCGCGCCTCACTATTATCTGGCATGCCCCGGCAAAAAGACTACGGCCCCATTTGCCCGGCATGCATACTTCCGGTTCATGGCATGACGGATCACCGTTCCCCACACCGGCAATAAACGCCTGACCCGATATATCAAACGAAACATAATCTGACGCATCAGGAACCGCTCGCCCTTGTCTGTCCACCACTGACACATTCAGGACTACAGCGTCATTGACATTTGAATGGAAAGAAGCCGTCGGCTCAAGTACTATTTTGTATGGCTTGCCTGTTGTAGACACTGTCTTCACAATCTTCCTCCCACCCTTATAAGCCTCAGCTTTCAGAGTCCCTGGCTGATAAGGTATTGTCCACTCCAAATGACCGCCTCGCGGCATAATCTGCCGTCCGAAACTGCGCCCGTTACAAAACAGTTCGACCTCATCCGCATTGGAATTGACCCACACGCTTATACCATCGCCTTCTTTCCCAGGCCAGTTCCAATGAGGGGAAATATGCAGCACATCTTTGTCCGTCCACCAGGATTGATAATAATAGTATAGATTCTTAGGGAAGCCGCACATGTCCATTATGCCGAAATGGGAATTGACATTAGGCCACGCAAATGGGGTTGGTTCTCCTCTGTAGTCGAATCCTGTCCATACAAATCCTCCTATAAGCCATGGCCTTTCCAAGGCAATCTTCCACCAGTTCTCAGCCGTTGTTGCCCAGGAAGGGTAATTCTCGTCCCTGTCAGTAAGATAACACCTTACAGTATCTTTAGTATATACCCCTCTTGTAGTCACAGTACTTCCTACTTCCGAGCCTATAATAGGCTGCGAAGGATTGGCCTCATGGTAGTCATCAAGAGCATACAGGTTATAATTGAACCCTCTTACTGGGATAACGCTGTTAACACCATTATTGTCATTGCCTACATTTGCACCATACGTAAATGTGCGAGAAGGATCAAGTGCGCGAATCTTACGCATCATCGAGAGGGCGATCCGCCGCCCTTCTCCCTTTGTCTGCAAACGTTCTTCCTCATTCCCTAAACTCCACATGAAGACTGAAGGGTGATTTCTGTCTCTTCTTACGAGGGATTCAAACTGCGACATATATTCTGATGACGAATTGAGAGCACGCACCTCATCAAGAACCAACATACCAAGACTGTCACAGGCATCTAACAGTTCAGGTGTAGGAGGATTGTGGCTCGCCCTATAGGCGTTTGCCCCCATGTCCTTAAGCAGCGATATTCTGTAATATTGCATATAATCAGGCAATGCCGTCCCTATACCGGCATGATCCTGATGGCAACAGACACCCTTTATCCGGATATTGCGGCCATTAAGGAAAAGACCGCTGTCGGCACTTACCCTTATATCTCTGATTCCAAATTTTTCTGTAAGGACATCCAAAGTATCCCTTCCTGATATAATATAAGACTTCGCCTTATACATTCTCGGAGTGTCAATATCCCAAAGCTCCGGATTCAGCAAAGACAAGGATGTTTCAAACTTCAGAACTTCACCCGAGGACAGCCTTGCATTTATTGGACAGGAGGTCGCAACGAGAGTCCCGGAAGGAGAGAAAATTTCAGTAGTCAGACTGAAATCCGAGGGCAACTCAAGATCGTTTTCCACATCATAAGAGACATATATCTGCGCCTTGTCAAAAGATTTGGACAGAACAGGGCGTAAGGCTACGCCATACTCGGCAAAATGAAGAGGAGAAAAGAGTTCAAGCCAGACGTGGCGATATATGCCGGCGCCTTCATACCACCAGCCTTCGAATTTGGAGGCATCTACTCTTACCACTATCAAATTATCAGATCCTGGATTTACAAAGTCACTTATATCATAAGTGACACCTGTGTATCCGCTGAAATGTCGTCCGCAATAAATATTGTTGACCCAAACCTCACTATCCCGAAATATTCCATCAAAATGGAGAACGGCCCTCCTTCCTTTCAGCTCGGGGACAGAAAGCGTCTTACGGTACCAGCCGATGCTTTTGTCGGGATATAGACCGGCACCAACAGTCTTGTACCCATGAGACTTGACATCTCCATTCGGAGAGTACTCTACAGGCAGGCCTACAGCCCAGTCATGTGGAAGATCCACATCTTCCCATGAAGAGTCGTTGAAGTCAGCCCTGATTGCCGTTCCAAAATTTTCAGCTGTCTTGGCAAACATCCGGGCATGTCCGTAATCGAAGTCTTTGGAGAAATCATCCGAATGCCCAAAAGCGAACTTCCAGTCTTTATCAATACGTATCTTCTCTCTCTGAAAGCATGTACCTCCGGACATATCTTGTGCTGGAAGAACAATACTAAACAACACAAACAATAATACAAGCAGTTTTCTCATTTCTCGTCAATTGATATATTGTCTATCTCAATACGCCCGGTAGGGCTGTTCCACGCCGCCATACCAATGACAATCCATCCTGTACCGCTGAAAGTAGAGGTAAATGTGCCGGTGGTTTTGTCAATACCAACCTGCCATCCTCCATTCTGTGGTAACTTACCATTTATCGGTTTGGAAAGTCCGTTCCATGCGTCCGTCATAGTGTAGAAAGTATTGCCTTCATCCTTATAGGTAAATCCGGCCTCCGGATCTTCAGGTCGCAGCAGAATATAGAACCGACATCCGGTAGAGGTGTTTATTCCTTCTGAAGAAGAACTGAAATCACACGAGAATCTATATTCTCGCCCTTCCTCAAGAGTGACTTTGGTACTCCACCAGGTCTCATTGTTTGCAGCGATTGTCTTATAGTCAAAATATAGCTTTCCTCCGGATATTCCCGAGTCATTTCCTATCGTGACATCACCGGACTTTACATGTCCGGTCCACCAGGCTTCGCTTCCCGTCTCGAAATCTCCTCCTTTGACAATACGCGGCACCGGCATGAACGCCTTTCCGTCTATGACGACGATTGCCGTAGCAAGTTTCCTGTTCAATTCATACTTAGTAGGATTGTCAATCTTCACAGCCAATACTATCTTTTTCTTTCCGTAGCCAGGATATTCTTCTATCATCCTGTTCATGTCAACAGTGAGATAGAATATAGTTTCTCTCGTTCCTTCGTCAACCGTGACTCTTGAAGGAAGATCATATAACTCGTCAGGCAAAGCCACAGCTCTGTCCAATGAGGTTACGGCAGCTGCCGTAGCTTCATTGTCAGCGGAAACGTCGACCGAGAACCGGTCCAGTTTCTGCAAACCGGATCTGTAGACTCCGAGAACAATCCTCAATGCCCCGGTCTCCGGATCGATCTCATAATTGTCTGTAACAGGATTATTCGACATCGGCACCGGATAGATGTTTGACTGGCCGCCATTATATATTGCAGCCTGCGGGATATAGACCTTGGAAAATCCCCACTCATTGTCTTTGTCATCTTTGCCGCATGAAAACAAACAAAGTATTGCGGCCATCTCAATCAATACATTCTTCATTGCTAAAAGATTCATTTAATCACCAACCGGCATTTTGAACAAGGACTCCATGGGATTTGCTTATTTCCTCATAAGGAATCGGATAATAGTACATCTTAGAGGCATCGAATTGACGTTTTTCCACCTCAACTTGTTTATAGGTAAACTTTCCTCCTGCCTTGGAAATACTGATGCCATACACGGGTGATCCAAGCACAGCATCCGCTTTTTCCATACGGATAAGATCCCAGAAACGATGCCCCTCAAAAGCAAGTTCAACCATACGCTCATTCATGATACGTTCCCTCATAGATGTTTTGTCCGATGCTTCAACATCCGGCATTTCGACTCCTTTGCGATGACGTACCTCATTTACAGCTTGTCTTGCGGTCATCCCATATCCTAATGGATCGGAATCAGGTCCATACGCCTCATTCATAGCCTCAGCATAAGAAAGTAGTATTTCAGCATAACGGAAAACAATCCAATTGTGCATTCTTTTCTCATCTTTTGCCAGGTCAATATTGTCTGGCATGAATTTTTTCAGATAGTATCCTGTCTTAGAGGCATTTCTCTCCGACGGGTCATCACTTCCTCCTGCCCATATTTCCAATTTTCTCCCATTCCATGTACTTCCGTTTACCGCAATTGAATATTCGAGACGAGGATCACGCCCTGAATAAGGATTATCTTTGTCATGAACAGACTTATAACCATAAGCATCAACCATATTCTGAGATGGAGTTACACCTGAATTACCTCCTGGCGTACCAACAGGGTAATTGTTCCTCTCAGGAAGGTTCACCGCTCCGTAACGGTATGACATTATAACTTCAGGAGATAGCAGACTTTCACTTTCCAGAAACAGCGCACGGTAATCCGAAGCCAACGAATAACGTTCCAAAGCCATAACATCGTGAGCTGCCTTTGCCGCCTTTTCCCATTTTGAGACGTCATTTCCGGGATTATTTCTCAAACTTGCCGCATATAGCAGGATACGAGCCTTAAGGGCCAAAGCTCCGCCCTGGGTAAAACGGCCATCTCTCTCCGAATCAAAACTTCTCCAATCCGGCTGCAGGTCTTGCGAAACGGCATCAATCTCGGTTACAGAATAATCTGTGACTTCATCAAATGTGGCTCGCGGTAGATTATACGCATCCGGTTCACCGGCTTCTTTCACAATTGGCACTCCCCCATAACGTTTTGACAGTTCAAAATAGAACCAGGCTCTTAGCACTCTGTTCTCTGCACGAAGCCATTCTATGTCTTGGACTGAACGTCTATAAGAATATCCTCCATCAGACAAGGTATCTCTTCCTGTAGCAAGCATATTCTTGTAGTCTACAGAATACTCAATAAAGAAATTGGCTGCCCGTATACCTTTGTAACAGGAGGTCCAGGCATTGTCCGGATTATTATACTGGTTCCAAGTTCCCTCGTTAAAATGCCGAACATTAGGTGAGTCACCTGTAGACACTGCCTCGTCTGACATTGGAGCGTCAATATTGTCATCAATTGCATAAAGACCTCCAGACATATAGGTATATGCCGTATAACCGACATTCTTTAATTTCGACCAGTCCGACTCCAGCATTGTCCTGTCCATCATAGTATCTTCACTCGTATCAAAGAAAGAGCAGGAAAGAGTCGTCGCCGACAGAATCACAAAAAAGAATATATTTTTTTTCATTAGAAAGTGAGTGTAAGACCAAAATTATAAGATTTGACACCTGGATAGCCTGACATAGTCTCAGGATCAATGTCATATTCTCTCAACAACTTGCTGAATGAGAATAAATTTATCCCAGAGATAAAGATCCTGGCTGAAGACAGTTTCATCCTGGATGCGACAGCAGACGGTAAAGACCATCCAAATTCGATATTTCGTATTTTTATAAAATCCGCCTCTTTGACCCAGAAATCAGAATAGGCATAATTGTTCTTGTTATCTTGCAGCGAAAGACGCGGATAAGTAGCCGTCTCCCGGGTGTCAATTCCCTGCTCGGGATAATATGCCCATCTTCTGCGTGCGATAGGATAAACATTGGAATTATCCTTGAAAGCCACGACCTTATTGTATGCTCCGGACAGAAGATTCACATCCCTGCCTGCCTCTCCTTGAATGACAGCCCTGAAGTCAAAACCCTCATATCCTGCCTGCACGATAATGGATCCATAAAAAACAGGCAATCCTCCTTTCCCTATTATAGTCATGTCTCTTTCGTCTACAATATTATCCCCATTGAGGTCCTTATAACGCATGTCTCCTGGTTGCACAGACCCCATGGACGGCTGAGGAAGAGTCGCGATCAAAGTTCCATCCGGATTAAAATCTTCTATTCCATATAATCCTTCATACATATAGCCCCTCATTGAGCCGATAGCCTTAGTTGTATAGGCCGCAGCAGGTGCCGCCGGAGGCAGCTCTGACATATAGTCAATCCTGTCACGAATCCATGTTCCAACAGCAGTGATACCATAGTCAAGTTTTCCTGATCTCCCTCTCCACGCAATAGACAATTCCAGTCCCTTTGTCATCGTCTTGCCGAGATTCCGGTAATATGGCGGTTCCCCGGAAGCTGCCATGATTGAATTGTCCTCAGACAGGATACGACTCCTCTTGTCCAAAAAGGCTGTCACATTGAATGACAGTCCTGAAAACAGAATGGCATCTAGAGACAGATCATATTTTGCGCTTTGTTCAGGACAGACATCGTAATAAGGAATATATGGCATCTCTATGCCACTTTGGCCCACAGGCGTAGAGTTTCCGACAGGAAAGGTTCCTGAAGTCTTATAATATTCCTTGTACAGATACCGCCCCCCGGCAAATGAGTCATATCCTGATAGCCCGGCAGAAGCTTTGATACGGAGTTGCCCGACTGCCTTTGCCCCCGCCATGAAATCCTCGGCACTGATATTCCAGGCAGCTGCGATGGAAGGATACAAGTGGAATCTCAAGCCTTTCCTATAGTTGTCAGAACCACTATAGGATCCAGATAATGAGACAGAATATCTGTCAGCATAGGACCAGTCCAAAACTGCGGCAAGATTGGCATGGGCATACTTTGTATTTATCCCGGCATCGCCATTCATATTCTTGTCTACATTGCGGACAGACTGCATCCAAGTAAGCCTTGCTGACACAGAATGAGATCCAAACTCTCCCGCATATCCCGCTTCTGCCCGGAACTGGAGATGATTCCACTGGTTTGTTCCGTAATCATCGCTTATACTGTAGTTGGTCTCTTCATCAGATGTCTGGGCCACCGAATCAAGCATACGGGCATAGTTTTTAGTCACATTACGGCTTCCCCTATTCCATTCTGAAAATGATATGGCTTCCGAAATATACAGTCCTTTTACAATGAAGTCCAGCCTTTCTTTCAGAGTGAGGTTACTTTGCAGAAAAGTGTCATGTTTGGTCCAGATCCCGAGTTCTCGTATTGATGCCATAGGATTGTCAGGGTATACATTCGTACCTGTCCAAGATCCGTCGGCATTCCTTGCGGGATAGATATTGGAAGGATACCTCTCAAGGTTTTTCCATAATGACGTAGTGGAAAAGGCAGGGGACTTTCTCTGCTCTATCCTTCCGCCAAGATCAACCTTGCCTTCCACAAAACCGAACAAAGAAAAATCAAAGTTGGAACGGAGACCGTACATTCTGAAAACCGAATTGGAATGATTGTCGTCATTGCTGACATTATACATTCCGTTGGTCTCCGTAAAATCCGCTGAGACAAAATATCGGGCATTCTTGTTTCCTCCAGACAACGATATATCCCCACTATAGAAAGGAGCAAAATCCCTGAGAGTCTTGGCATACCAGTCCACATCCGTAGCACGTCCCTCTTTGTACCTCGACAACTGTGCCGGAGAATATGCCGGAGTCCATTTCATTACGTTGTCATTTGAGAGCGCCTCATTGTACAAAGACGCATATTCATATGAGCGTAAAGGCTTTGTTATGTTGGACAGACTTGTAATACCGCTTCTGAATCGAACATCAGACCTCAGGCCTCCTTCCCTACCTCGCTTAGTCGTTATGGATATTACCCCATTGGCACCTTTAAGTCCATATAGCGCGAGAGATGAAGCGTCTTTAATAATTTTCACGCTTTCGATCTCTGAAGCCGAAAGATATTGGACATAGTCCATAGAAGAATAGAATCCATCCACCATAACCGCATAGGAGTGACTGGCGTAAGATCCAGTCCCGCGGATTGTCAGGGTCGCGGTGTCATTGCCCGGCTCTCCACTTTGTTCTCTTACATGCAGTCCAGGCAAAATTCCGTACAAAGTATTAGTAAGGTTTGATACAGGTGTCTTGAAAAGAACGTCGCCTGGTATACTGTCTTTAACAACGTCAGTGGCTTTTGTCTCAAGGGCAAAGAACAGCAAAATGGCTGACAAAGCAAGAATCCTGAGACGCAAGACTCGTTTATTATGATTAGTCATATCGTATATTATTATTTGTCAATACCCGGGATTCTGGACAATATATCCTTTGTTCACTTCAGAATTCGGGATAGGGTCAAGATATTGGCTTGGCGCCCAATAGCCTTTGAATCTTTCCTTCAGGGAATATGATATATAGTCCTCAGACGTATAACCGTAGCGTCCGGATTTGTATGTATATACAAAGGAACGTCTCGAACCGCCTATAATCCCATCTGCTATTCCTTCGTGCTTCCAGTGCTTGAGATCATACAGAAGATGTCCTTCTTCATAAAGTTCCACAGCTCTTTCCCTTCGTATCGCATTTTTTATATCATCATAGTCTTCATCCTCAAATTTCGGCAGCCCGGCACGAACAATTGTCTTGTTAAGATGGAACAACGCTGAGTCAGTCTTGCCCAGTTCATTGTAAGCCTCCGCAAGATTCAGATGAAATTCCGCAAGCCTGTATATCGGATATTCAAACCAGTTACGCTGGCCAGCCATATACCAGAATTTAACTCTTCTTCCACAGCCTTCATTATTTGTGCGTCCTTCCCATGTGGATCCGTCAGCAACTGTTCTGCATGACCAGTAAAAACTGCCCGGGTTATTCCACGCATCAATCCCCGCAGCCATCGCCGAAACCTTATACCTAGGTTCCATCTCTTCTATCCTCATCGCAAAATCAGAATACGGCTTTTCTTCTCCCAATTTTGGCCAATTCTGGTCAAGGCCATTTGCCTTGCGATACTGGCTTAGCATATACCAGCTCATGCTATTTGCACCACCGCTTTGGGTGTGAGGATCATATTGAGGACCTATCCTCTGATCCTTATATGCGAGTATTATTTCCTTATTACCCGGAACAGCCACGGCAGTGCCATAATCCTCAAACGGATTGCCGGTATCAATAAGGGCATAGCCATTTCGGGCTGCCCAGTCAAGCACGGCCTCAGATGCTTCTGCTGCCTTCTTCCAACGCTCTGAATCGGCATTTCCAAAACAGACCAATTCATTGTCCGACTCATAATCCATATACGGTTGCTCGGAATTGAACAAGGGGCGGGCAGCAAACAGAAGTGCCTCAGCTTTTATAGCCAGAGATACGCCAATGGTGACTCTTCCCTTATAATTGGAAGGCCATGAATCCGGAAGACCGAGCGAAATTGCCCTGTCACACAGAGACACTATGTGATCTAACGTATTCTGCAATGAGGAACGTCCGATTTTTAGATCATCCTGCAGTGAAAGGACTTTGTCGACTATTGGTACACCGCCATATCGTTTGAACATCTGAGCATAACGGTAGGCACACAGCACCAGCATCTCGGCCTTGACTTTGTCTTTTCCTTGCTGAGACATATCTGGCACGAGATCAATATTGTCATAGACAAGCAGGCACTGCCTTATAGCCTTGTAATTGAAATTGAATCCATCCTCACTCCTTACCTTTCCGGAACCGTTATCTGCGGTCATACCGCTTCGGGATATTATCCAGGCGTCTTCCCAGTTGAATTTAACAGGATTGACTTCACCGCTGATGTGGGACACACTTCCCCAGATAAGGCCTGTATCCCAGTCGTCTCGTCCGAGAGCGATTCCTGACGCAAGAGACCAGGCATAGGCCTGAGACACTGCCTCCATCGCTTTCTGTTCTGTCGAGAATATATCCGCCTTATCTTGGTCACTGCCCAACGGCTTTTCCAAGAATGCGTCACAGGCACTTATGCCGAGTGCAAATATTATCATTATGTATATTTTGTTCATATTTTATCAAAAAATAAGGTTGACACCCATGCTGAAAGTCCTAGTAGGAGGATAAAGATATCCCATACTTGCTCCGTTTGCATCTTCCTGCTCAGGATCAAACCCATCGGGCAACTTAGATTCCCACGTACACAGATTGTTGCCGTTCAGGAAAATCCTCAGCGATGACACGCCGTATCGTCGGATCTTGTCAGAAAGCCCGACAGTATAGGACAATTCCGCATTTTTAAGTCTTATGAATTGTGTTGACCTGACCCATAAGTCATTCATCGCTCCATTTTGAGAGTCATACGTCCTCATGGACGCCCTCGGAAATGTCGGCATTATTCCTGCCGCTGCTTTTTCTTCTGTCCATCTGCCGTCATACTGAAATTCCATGGCCGCGCCATTATTCATATAGAAAGGATTCTGGATATAGAATGATGTCATAGGCATTGACCCTTTATACGAGCCTGTAAACAATAAAGACAACGCTATTCCCTTGTATTCGAGATCGATATTCGATGAAAATGAATATCTTGGAAGATTGGACCAGCCTATCGGCACCTGATCATTTGCATCTATCACCCCATCTCCGTCTATATCAATATAACGGATATCTCCAGCTTGCACCTTGTTGCCATCCCTACTTACATAAGGCCGGTTTGAGGCTTCGGCAGCAGAGTTATAGAATCCGCCGGTTTTGTAGCCCTTGTACTGTCCGTACGAAAATCCGGTTGTATTCATCCACGGATACGGATAAGCAGGCTCGTCCATATAGTCAATACGATTTTCCGCATATGAGACATTCGCAGTTACCGAATAGTTGAACACGCCCCCGATATCATCGCTCCACCTCAATGAAAGTTCATAGCCTTTATTTGTCATCCGGCTTATATTTGCAGGGGGAAGATCTGCCGCCACTATTCCCGGTACGGTACCAAGATTCCACAATATATTGTTTCGTTTCTCCATGAAGAGGTCTGCCGTAAGACTCAAGCGGTCAGAAAGAAAATTGGCATCTATGCCTGCATTTGATTTTCTGGCCACCTCCCATGTAACGTCCGTATTGCCTATTACATTTTCATAGGCTCCAGGGTAATACGGATCTTTAGAAGAGCCATCAGTAGAGCCAAAATAATAGCCGCTTCCCGGTTTTGTTCCTGTCAGATTTCCCCATGAATCATTCAGATACAGGAAGCGTCTTCCTCCTATCTTGTCATTTCCGACCTCTCCGTAAGATACACGGACTTTGAGCCAAGTAAGAATATCATTCTCCGGCATGAAATCTTCATTTGTCAGGACCCAACCCAAAGAGAAAGCAGGAAAGAAGCCGAATCTGTGACCTTTAGGAAAATTTTCTGATCCGTTGTAGCCCATATTGACTTCCGCAAGCCATTTGTTCTTATACGCGTAAGTCAGACGTGACGCCATACCAACAAGCCCGGCAGGAGTGTTATATGCAAGAGAAGGATCGTGTATACGCGAGGCATTGGCTATAACCATTGCTGTTACATTATGGCTGTCAAACATCCTCTCCCACGAAATCTTGCCCTCAATGTATAGCTTTCGCCATTTATCGTTGTATTTGTTGTCCTCAATACTCTTCGGCGACGAGACACCTCCGGAAAAAATGTACTGCATCGGATTATCCGGATTCCTATATACAGAATAGACAGGTACATTATTCCATATAACACGTCCTTTTCTGTACATACCCTTATATGATACGGTACCTGACAACGTGAGTCCTTTGGTCAGATAATCCATTCTGTGCCGAAGAGAAAGATTCACGTTTATATCCGTTGTAAGGCTTTCAAGCCGCCCGGCCGTCATGAGGGATGTTAGAGGAGAATAGCCATAACCACCTTTACTTTTAAGAGGTGATGACGAATAGTTGTTCACTAAATTGCCGTCCACTATACCAGGACCTACGAAAGGCGTATTGGCAAGAATATTTACCATCATAGCCTTATACCGTGCATAGTTGCGAGTCGGATCTCCGTCCGAAGAGCTTCCCAGAATGCCGGCTTTACTATAGATCTGGCCGCCAAAATCAACGGCCATGTCCGTATTGTCCGAGACAGCTATGTCAAGGTTGGAACGGAAATTATAGCGGTCGTATTTGGAATTGGCATCATATCCTCTATACTTGGCTTTTTGAAAGGCCCCTTCTTGATTAAGGTAGCCCAAAGAGACGAAATACTTCATGACATTGCCTCCTCCAGAGAAATTGATATTATATTGCTGTTGTGGAGCGACCCCTCCAAACTGTTCTTTTATGTAGTCATGACTTCCATAATAAAGGGCCGGGGAGGTAAGCAGCCTGTATTTGTCCTCTTCACTGATGTTCAGCATTTCTACCTCGTCCGGTGTATAGTCCCTGTTATAGCGAAATTTCCACAAGTCTATCTCACTGAACAGGTATGCTTCTTTCCCTGAATCAGCATCCATAGCTATGGCCTCATTACGGTACAGGGCATATTCATATGAGCCGAGAGGTTTCAGCAAGGAGACCATATTTGTCAGGCCGAACCTGTAGGTAAAATTGATCCTTACCTTTCCATTTTCTCCTCGCTTTGTTGTGACCAGAATAACTCCATTTGCTCCCCTTACTCCATACACGGCTGTGGAAGAAGCATCCTTAAGCACACTTATATTCATTATCTCGTTAGGATCAAGAGCATTCATTGTCGCAGCGTCTGACTCAATGCCATCAATGACGACAAGCGGTTCCAGACCTGTAGAATTGAATGTTCCTATTCCGCGGATTCTGATTGTTGAAGCGTCATTTCCAACCTCTCCGCTTGCCTGATTAGAAATAATGCCTGGAACTCTGCCTACAAGGGCATTGCTGATATTGGCAGTTGAGGACTTTAGTACCGATTTTGAGTCCAAAACCGCGATAGACCCGGTGAGAGTCTCCTTTTTCTGCGTGCTGTATCCGACAACCACTAATTCTTCGAGATAATTACCGTCTTCTTCCAAAATGACTTTCAATGTAGAAGAAGAGATGGAGACATTTTTTGTCTTAAAACCGAGATACGAGACTGTAATATATTTCGTACCTGAGGGGACTAGCATACTGAAGTCTCCGTCATTTCCGGTTATTGCCCAACTCTTTCCATTGTCGGCTGTGACGGTCGCGCCGACAATGGGAAGTCCTTTGGCATCTACGACAGAACCTGCAACGACTGCTTTCGGCTCTTGCCCATAGACATCACTATCGGTATAAATACCTGTCAGAAGTATAGACAGGAAGACGATTGTCTTGACTAATATAATGTTTCTCATTCTGTCAATTCTTATTAACCATCTCCAACCTTGCATTGTCGAAATATCCTACAAGAGGTTGATTTGAAAGTCCCCAGTCCCAGGCAGACACTCCTATGACAAACCACCATCTGCCAGAAGTTTTCACTTCAATCTCACAATTGTCCGGGAATCCGTTCTTCTTGCTCCAATATGATGACGACAGATCCACCTCAGTACCGGTAGCAGCAGATATCTGAGTTCCGTCAACGACGAGATGAGGAGCCTTCTGCACATATGACGTGAAATAATTAACCCCTGCAGTTGGCTTATTCTCGGAGAGAATTACATAAAGTCTTGATGACCATGCCTTCGCCCCTCCGTTACCTTTGAAAGACAATGACATTCTATAGTACCCCGGCTCAGATATATCAACAGCATGTGAACATGTATAGTTATATGCTTTGCTTATGTTCAGGTTAAGGACGTCTCCGGCTATGAAGAATTGCCCTTCAGGAACGGGTTCTGATGCAGAGGAGGCATTGACAATGCTCCACTTTGAGGCATCACGTTTAGAGAACCTTCCTCCCTCAAGAAGATTTCCCGGATCCGGGAGATATAGAAATTTGTCAGCGTCGATTATTATATTGATACAGGACAATTTCGGGTCAAGTTCGTATTTGTCCGGATCGGAGAGAAGCAAAGACAGAACCAACTTCTTTCCCGCAAATTCCGGATGGTCGGCTGATATCCTCTCGAAATCGATAGACAGCGTTACCTCTTTCTCAGAAGTTGACTCATCAAACACCACTGTCTCCGACAAGCCTGAATATCCCTCAGGTATCGCCACTGCATTCTCCATTCCGGAAGCCACCTCAGCAGACTTGGTGTAATCCTGTACAATACTGGCCGAAAACGGCTCGTATATCACATCATCCTCATCGGTCCTCCTTACATGCAATGGAACACTCAAGGATAAACTCATATCATCAAAAGTATGCCATGTTCCTGGCTTTGATGTAAACGGTATCGGAAAATCATTAGTCATTCCCCCGCCAAGCAAGGACGCCTCTTCCCAGGAAAGAAATACCAACGGCTTTTTTTCAATAAAAGATTTTCCGTCAATCAACACCACAATAGCACTTCTGTCCGGATTCAATTCATAGTCAGTCGGATTCTGCAATCTTAATGAGACAACGAAAGTTTTGTCCGGATTCCTGCCGTAAGCGTCATTCATTTTTGACAAATCCACATCAAGGCTGAAATCTGTCCTCTTCCTTCCTTCGGGAACAGAGACCTTTTCCGGAACGCTATAGAATTCTGTTCCCAGGACAACAGCCTCATTAAGTGACGCCGCGGAACTCTCTGAGAGAAGTTCGTCAGAGACTATCTCTACTTCATAGGGGAATGAATCCTCGCCTTCATGAGCGACCTCCAATCCGATATGGAGAATATCCTCCTCTATCTCATATCTTCCAGACTCACCAGAAGAGGAACTAACACTGTAAAAGGCATTTACCTTTCCAGCATTAACAGCAGTCTGATATATATATATTCTTCCAGATATATAGTCATCAACGTCTCTCTGAGTATAGCATGAAACCATACTTAATGACAAAAACAAGTATATTATAAGATTATTAGTTTTCATAGACTCGAATATTATCTGTAGACAAGTTCTGTTGTTACTACCGCATCAGTGTCGGACACGAATCTTATCCATCTACCTTGCACGGCATCAGGAAAACTGTATTTAATGACAGTTCCGCCATTGACGACAAAGGTCCGGTACTTCATCCACTGCCCGTCTCCGATAGGGTCAATCTCTACTGTAATCGATACCGGATGAGTCTGGGTATGCGAAAGTAGAAGTTCCCTTTTGTCATAGCCACCGAAAAGATAAGGATCTGACTGTTTGTCTTTTTCCACTTTTGAAGAGGACCATGGACCTCCATGGCCTGTAGGTTTGCCCAATTTCCAAAGGTCATCTATAGCACCGGCCCAAACCGCGAATCCTCTGTTATCAGACGTAAAGACATGGAATCCGTTCGCATTATTCTTTAGGCCTGTCATCACGAGAAGTCCACGATATGACGCAAAGTCCCTTATTGCAAAACCATGAGATGCAATAGGTTTTATCTTCGCATAGCCGTCAGCATTTTCAGCCGGCAATTCATAGAAAGTTCCATGACAATTGAGAAGATCCCTCTCCGTAGCCACCTCTCGGCAGATGCGCAGTTTCTGTCCATTGACAGTACGTGTAAACAAGCTGTCTCCAAGAGGAAGTCTCCATCTTCTGCCTTTGTCATCCACCACGAGCACAGAATTACCGTCAACACTTACGTCTTTGTATATGATTCCTTTGGTATTTCTGATCTTGTCCGCTGTCCTCATGTCATTGGAAGAATCTATCCGCATCAAGTTGTCGGCCTCAAAATATCCGCTTGCACAGAACTCCCCGCCTTCAGCCTTTTCGCCAAGAATACCGAGCCTACGCCTATCATTTCCTAGGCCCCATAGTAATCCTCCATTGAATGCTTTTCCTTTTGCAAAATCATCGATAGAAGCAAGTTGTGAGAATATGCCATCACTTTTAGATTTCCTTTTTTCTTTCGGAGCATATACAAAGGCTGCTGTAGCCTTTGTAGAAGCAGAAGTCCTTATTCTTATCCATTCACCTGTCATATTAGCCGGGAATTCGACATGGCCTGCTTCTCCTTCTTTAATAACTATTTCCATAGATTTCTTCCACTCGCCTGTTCCGTCATCATCGATTTCAAAAGAAAAACAGCACGCTTTACCGCCCTTATTTGCGATCCAACAGCATCTTTTCTCCCAACCTGAAAATAGAAAAGGATCTGACACGCTGTCCGCCTTCACATTATCTTCAAGCCATACATAGCCATTGGCATAGGTCGGACCGAAACTATCCGGACCATCAAGGGGCATGAACCACAAATTGGAATTCGACTGCCCTGGTCCGCCAATATTCCCCTTAGCCTTTCTGAGATTAAGGAATTCTTTTTCTGCAGAATCATCACACCCCATAACCAAAGCATCTTGCCAACGTGCAAAATCGCCTACGACTTTAAGATATGAAGAACGAGGCCTTATACCTTTTGAATTGTTAACAGAGAAAGTTCCAGGAAAATGCCAGAACATACCATGCATAGTCATCAAATAATCTGGATCGGTCTCCGTGCCTACATTCCTTATACGTGGCCACTCGGTATTCCACCCATGGGCCCCGTCATAAGCATGGCTTGCCTTTGGAAGCCGGAAAAAGCTCCATCCTTCCTTTTTATCTCTCACAGCCATCAAAAGGGATTTGCTGTCAAATCCTACTGACCATATCGGATCATTTTCAGGATCACTGTTGCCGTAAATACCTCCAGGTCCTGTGACTTCCGTAAACTGGTTACGTCGCACCACCGTCCACTCCTTGCCGTTCCATTCACAAAGCGAACCTGAGACCGCATCGAACTTTTCCAAAGCCTCATTGGTCTGTTCCCCATTATTCGAATATACAAGCACACCTTGACCGGAATACAGTCCTTTGCCATGCCAACCTGGAAGATTCAGAAGATTTTCCTCAAGTACGGGAAAGGAATCCGGACGACGGCTCGTATTGTCATCGGACCACAGCGTCTTAGTCTCTAATGTATTGACATCAACTTCATAGAAGCCCTCTTCCATAGTGGCAATATAGACTTTGCTCTCTGGATATTCAAGATGCCTTGCTATCCCCGTATATCTTCCAGGAGCCGTACGATATGACAAAGACCGTATATTCTTGTTCCTGTCTATTGCATAAGGCCCTATGAAAAGCTGGCCGCTTTCCTTATGTATCATTCTGTCTGCCGGAGTACCTCCTATACTGCCATCATATACTTTCCTATTCAGTCCAGATGTTATTTCATATAGTTTGTCCGAAGAACCATATGGTGAATGCGGTGCATATGTGATCGCCCAAAGGCTGCCGGCCCACTGAACGACAGCTCCGGTACCACATTCTGCCTCATGGTTATAAAACGCAAGATGCGGATAGATTCCGCTGATACAAGGGAAGTCACTGACACGATGCTTGCCCTTTACATCTTTAGAGAGCGCATGTTGTGCGCACAGGAGCATCAAAACCACAATAATGGATTGACGTGTTATCAGTCTCATGTTGTATAAATTATGTTATTATATAATAAATAAGAGAGCTCTTGCAAGCCGAAGCATAGCCGGTGCTCTCAATGCAAAAGTACTGGCCAAACAGATATATTCTCTTATCCCAAATCGAGATTTATTTATCATTTTCTGGAAAAGTCCTTTGGAGACACTCCATAGGCCTTCTTGAAAGCCCTGCTGAAATTGGATATTTCATTGTATCCGACAGACCAGGCTACCTCGGACACAGTCATTTTGCCTTCTTTCAATCTTTCAGCAGCATTGTACATTCTTCTCTGCAGGATCATGTTACCTGGAGTAGAATTTACCAATGCTTTCATCTTGCGAGAAAGCTGATCAATGCTCATGTGGAAATGCGAAGCGATGTCTATCACGGCAAAACCGCAATCAGAGATATGCGAATCTATAAAGGAAATTACCTCCTCAAGGAAGTTACGATCCAACTGGTGCAACCGATCCATACCGGCAACAACCGAAGTTCCTTGTGAAGCATTCCACGACGCCCAGAGCATCTTTCTTCTTTCCAGCAGGTTGCCAATCCTAGACAGAAGCACAGCCGAAGAGAAAGGCTTTGTAACATAGTCGTCAGCACCTGCGTCAAGACCGGACATGACATCTTCTTCATTATTTCTAGCCGTAAGCAGCACAAGTGGCACGTGACTGGTTCTCTGATCTTGCCGTATCTTGGCAAGCATCTGCACCCCATCCATTTCCGGCATCATGACATCACAGATTATGATGTCCGGGATATTTTCTACCGCTGCCTTAAAACCTAACTTTCCATCAGGGGCCTCAAAGACATCATATTGTGAGGAAAGTATACTTTTAAGGTATTTACGCATATCCGCATTATCTTCAACCACAAGTATACGCTCACGGTCATGACCCATAGTATCTTTTATGGAATCTGACGATTCATAGCAAATGCCACTGACAGGAATAGTAACGGTAAAGAGAGACCCGACACCCAACTGGCTTTCTATCGATATTGTTCCTGACATCGCCGAGACAAGTTCCTTAGTCAGATACAGTCCCACTCCAAAACCGTCAGGAGACAAGGTTGAAGCTTCAGGATCTCTATAGAACCTGTCAAATATATTACGTTTGCCTGATTCTGAAATTCCGATACCTGTGTCACGAACCTTTACAGTCATCATATTGTGTTCCAAGTCAAATTCAAGTGAAACTCTGACACGCCCTTTTTCAGGGGTATATTTTATTGAATTGGAAATCAGATTGTACAAAATTTTGTCCAACTTATCAGAGTCAAAATCTGCTTCAAGCGAAGGGACTGAGGAGATGAAACTGTAATCGATGCCTTTCTCCTTTGCGGATATTCCGAATGTTCTCGCTATCTCTGAAACAAATACAACGATATCTCCATGCTCCGTATGAATTGACAATGTTCCTTCTTGAGTTTTGCGGAGATCAAGAAACTGTCCGGTAAGACGTTGCAGCCGTCTTGCATTCCGATACATCATTTCCAGCACTGAAGCGTTTCTGCCATCGTAATTTCCGGTTCTCAACATATCCTGCAATGGAGCTATGATAAGAGAAAGGGGAGTGCGGAATTCATGAGACAAATGAATAGCCATATCAGTCCTGAATTTCTCTATTTCCTTTGCCTGACTAGCCTCCAGTCTCGCTATTTCGACCGCAGCTTTTTCCTTTTCCCTAATGACAAGATACCTTAGAATAAAACATATGGAGAACAAGACAAATAAGAAATAAAAGACATAGGCTACTGTTGATCTATAGAAAGGAGGGACGACTGTAACTGGCAACTGCGCGGCTCCCTTCTCGTCCCAAATCCCGTTCCAGCCAGAAGATTCAACCTTAAAGATGTATTTTCCAGCCGGCAAATTGGTATAGACGGCCGCATGCCCGTCGGTAGCATCTGTAACATAAGCAGCATCCATACCGTCAAGGATATACCTGTATCTCACTCTACCAGGAGCCTCAATATTAGGAGATACAAAGCTGAATGCAACCATATTCTGTTTCGGCCCAAGACGAATTCCTCCTTTTGTACTGACGGGTTTTCCCATGACCGTAACATCGGATATAACAACCGGGTTCAACCTGTTTTCCTGCATAAGGATATCAGACTTCGCCAAGCTTATACCCGATACTCCTCCTATTATAAGATTTCCGCGCGAGGATACAATGAGTCCGCTGAATCCTATTTCCTCCAGACCATCAGACGAATCAAAGGAAGCAAAGCGCTTCAGATTCATGTCGTATCTCAATATCTCATTCGGTGTCGAGATCCACAGTCCATCATTAGAATCCAAGGCCATGCTTTGCACTATGTCACCATACGCTCTGTCATCCCGGTATATATATTCAAATCTTCTTGTAATCCTGTCACATATATGCAAGCCATCTCGTGTTCCTATCCAAAGGATGCCATCCAGGTCTTCGACAATAGATGTAATAAAGTCATTTGCAAGGCCAACGTGTTTCTCGCCAATATCATCAATCTCTCTGTATGAGGCATCCTCTTCTTTCTCAAAGCAGCGGAGCCCCCCTTCGGTTCCTACCCACAAGAATCCATCCTGATCTTGGAATATGGCGCGGGCCTTGTCTTCGGGATATATCAGTTTCTTACTTTGGAACAGAGTAGTAAATTTTCCGGTAAGCGGATTGTAATTGACGACTCCAGTCTCTGCACCTATCCAGATGGAGCCATCACGGCCATTTGCCAGGGAAAGTATATTATTTATTGGCAAGGCAGAGGTATCCGGATTTTCGATCTTTAAATGATGAAGCCGAGAATCCTCAGAACTCACAAATGCAACTGTTTCTGAAAGCCCTCCCACCCATATATTTCCGCATTCGTCCTCCAGTAGAGCCTGAGCCATAAACGGATTGTTTGTCCGAGTGGCATCACTGATTTCATAGGTCACATCGTGAGTCCAATCACTTCTGTAATGCTTCAGGGAATATGTCTCTCCTACCCAAAAATCTCCTCTTCTATCTTCCAAAATGGAACATACAACTTCTGACTTATCCGTTACCGGGACAAAAGAGAATCTGTTGAAAGTCTCGTTATAATAACTAATGCCGACATCATGTCCAAGCCACATCGTACCGTTTGGAGCGCTGTAAATGCATCTTACTGTCCCTGACAACAAATCCGCTTCAGTTCCATATGATGATGAAACCAAATAAGAATCTACAGAAAGTGAACCACCGTCTATGATAGTCTGTCCAAGCCATATGTTTCCGTCTTTATCGGAACCAGCAGATTTCTGTGATAAGGATAAGCCGTGTCTTCGTGAGACTGGTATCGTCACTCCATAAGTACTGTCAGCGAGACTCACAGCAACAAGACCGTTGTGAGCCGTTGAAACAAGAAGTCTGTCGTACACCTGGTCATATTGCAAATCAAAGACATGATCGCACAATATATCATCTGCTGGCATACGACTGAAGAATAATTTTTCAAGATCAAAGCGCAAAACACCTCCTCCCCATGAGGCAAGATACAGATAATCCCCACGTTTGTCGATTACCATCTTTACAAGGGCATTGTTGAGGTTTCTGCCCGTACTGTCGGCAATTTTATAATGAACAAATGAGTCATTACTCCTGTCATACAAATCCAGGCTTCCTCTGTCCGCAGCGACCCACAGCCGCTCTTCCCTGTCTTCTATTATTGCAGATACGTCATTATAACTTAACGAAGTACTGTCATCTTTTGAATACAAATATTTAGTGAATATTCTGGTATCCGGTTCATATCGACTCAAACCTCCTCCTTTAAGTCCTATCCAGATATTACCGTCTTTATCTTCGCACAGTGAACGGACATCGTTTCCCGGCATAGAGTTGCTCTGAGAATGAATATGTCTGAAGACTTCAATACTACTTCCGTCAAAGCGGTTCAATCCATTGTTTGTGCCTATCCATAGAAAACCTTTCCTGTCCTGCATAAAACAGTTGACTATGCCACTGGACAAGCCGTCAGAGACTGTAAGATGACGCATCTGACGCGGTGAACTTGCGTCTGCAATAGATGACAGGCATGAAAACGACAATATCAGGAAGACAGTTATCAGTTTCATTATTAACTCAAGTTTCGCAAGTGAAAAATAAAGATTTAATTATTCACTGGTTATCACCATATTGGTATTACAAAACAAACCCAATATAGACCTTTAGCCATGGACAAAAATAGAGAAATAATCTCGGAACTCAAAGACTTTTTCAAACACAACGATGCCAGCAAGGCGGTCAGCAAGGTCATCGATTAGTTCACCTCATGCGACCCATTTTCGAGTTAACGGAAAACGTCATCAACAACAATCGTCAAATAAATGCAGTGGCGTGGTTATTTGACCGGCCAGACCTCGCCGGTGCGGCGGCATAAATCTTTTGCGAAACCAGAGTTATTAATTTCCTCTCTAAAGTTACTAATTTTTCTGTAACTTAGCGACTATGAAAAAGTACATCTCAACCCTATTGGCCTTGCTGGCCGTCCCGATGATGATGGCAGCGCAGGAAAAAAGCCTACACCAACTCCAGCAGGAGTTTGTCGATCTGAGGCTCGGAATGTTCGTTCACTTCGGTCTCCCGACCTACCAGACAGCCGATTGGACCGATCCGGATCTCAGTCCGGAGGTGTTCAACCCAGTCAAGCTGGACACCGATCAATGGGTCAGGGCAGCCCAGAGCGCCGGGATGAAATTCATCTGCGTCTCTGTCAAGCACCACAGCGGATTCTGCATGTGGGACACCAAGACCACGGACTACAGCGTGATGAGCTCCCCTCTGCACAGGGATGTGCTTCGTGAACTTGTCAACTCCGTTCACAAGGCCGGAATGCAGATAATGTTCCACTTCTCGATCCTGGACACCCACCACCGCATCCGTCCAACTCTGCCGTTCACTCCGGAGAAGATCAACCTTCTCAAAAGCCAGGTACGAGAGCTTCTCACTGAATATGGCCCCGTCAACACCATAATGTTCGATGGATGGGATGCCCCGTGGGGCAGGATTTCATATTCAGATGTCTCATTCCCGGAGTTTTATCACCTTATCAAAAGCATCCAGCCTAACTGCCTTGTGATGGATCTGAACGGTGCCAAGTACCCGACCGAGGCTTTGTTCTACTCAGACATCCGCTGCTACGAGCAGAATGCCGGAGACAAGATCTCTCCGGAGACCAACCAGCTTCCTGCGATGGCTTGCTACCCTCTCCAGAAGACCTGGTTCTGGAAGACCGAGTTCCCGGGCTCTCCTCTCAAGGACGTTGACAAGATCGTGGCTGACAACATCATCCCTTACAACAACGCCTACTGCACATACATTCTGAACTCCGCTCCTAACCGCGACGGATTGATGGACCAGAACTGCATAGACGCCATGAAGCGCATAGGCAAGATCTGGAAGAACACCGGCCACATCGTGGATGTAGCCCAGACAATGAAGCCGATCACCGACATCAACATCGCCATCGGCAAACCATGCGACTCCTCCTGGTCCGACGACATGGACATCATGGATTTCGCCAACGATGACAACTTCCGCACCTGCTGGGTCTCCAGCCCCGAAGTCAAAGAGCCGTTCTGGAAAGTCGAGCTCGACCCTGGCTCCCTCATCAATATGGTCGTGATGACCGAACCAAAGGCCGGCGTGATGCAGGAATATGTCATTGAATAT
>ERZ808266.172-NODE-172-length-26404-cov-4.805761_pt1 | contig 26404 bp, 18 predicted proteins | sample MGYA00521278_ERZ808266 | MGnify/ENA primary metagenome ERZ808266 (study PRJEB31516, sample SAMN03275591) | gut metagenome | biome: mammalia-associated habitat; material: feces | host: Papio cynocephalus | place: Kenya | collected 2012-08-02 ... | reverse complement strand
ACAAGAGATATGCATCTGTGTTCCGATACCGTCAATCTTGGTTACGCCATCAGCTTCCCAATCATGAATCCACTGAATCAAGCTCTTCAACTTGCCATTGTCGTCCCAATCGCTCTCCAGGTTATAATCGTTGATGAAGAGTTTCAATTTCTCAGGGTCGCCATTATGGTCGGCAAAGCTCTTGCGAGCATCAGCCACAGCAGTGCGAACATAGTCGAGGTCGCCGAGATAATCCTGCCAGTAGAAGCTGTTCTTTGCATCATCAGCTGAAACGTTGCCACGAGTAGCCGACTGCAAGTCGTACTTGCCATCGCCATCCTTATCGGCACCAGAAAGAGCCTCGTTCACAACATCCCAAGAGGTAACATAGCCATCACAAGCTTCCATCATGCCATCTATCCAAGTTCCCATGGCAGTGGTAAGGACATTCTTCTTCTCTTCATCGGTGAGAGGAATGGAGTTTAGCTTCTTGACCTGACAAACCGTAACTGAATGTACATCCAATGTTGCATCTGCAGTCTGAGGTTGCAGAATAATATCGTAATTACCACCAGCACAACCAGACATCTCGTACCTATAAGTATGACGTCCTTCATTGGTTGAAACATTAACCTTCTTAACATCAGCATCTCCTCCCCAACCATTTTGCATAGTCAACTGCATTCCACCAGCAGCCTTGGAAGAAGTCATATCCAAATAAACTACATAATTACCCTCTGAAAGCGTATTGTTGCTACCTGGCATAACAAAGAACTGAGCCCATTTACCGAAAGGTTCAAAATGAATGGCACCATTCACTACAGGAGGTTCACATTCCATAGCATAGAATGGGAAAGGTCCATCAGTATATGTTTGCTTATTTACTTCCTGTTCTACCTCGACAGCAGCTGCGGCAGAAGCAACCTTGATGGAACATCCGGTCTGTCCCCAACCACTGGCCGACTCTTCAGCAAAGTCTCCATTTTCAATAAGATTCTCATCAGAACCTGCTTTCGTCAACTTAAAGTCATCGCAAGAGATGGTACCTCCTACCTTACCGAACACAAACTGAAGCTTATCAATAGGGAAATTGGCAGTAAACTCCCAAGTCAAAGTAGAATAATCCTCAGAGATGTCATAAGTAGCCATATACTGAACATCATTACTACCTCCCCATTGGTTTTTATTATCACTTGCCTCCCAAATAGGCCAAGCAGCAAAAGTTCCACCATCCGATGCCTTTACCTTGACGGACATCACATAGCTTTGTCCTTTAACCAATGCCTTAGGCAACTTATAACTAATCTGCTTATCCCATTGATTGGCACCAGCTTCGCCACAAGCAATCTCCAAATACTTATTTCCACCAGTTGGATCAGGTGGCAGTTCCTTATCCTTGATAAGATTATTGAGATACTTATTGGCTGCCTGAGAATGCCAAGCGAGAGTATGACCATAAATCGTCATATCAGCATCTTGCGCATTCTTGACGAAATCCTTGACTGTCGAAAAATCCATGCTTCCGTCATCTTTCACACAAGAAGCCATTTTCATGGCATTGCCAGCAGTCATTTCATTGAAATTGCTACCAGCAAGGCAATATACAAGTTCCTGCTTGTTGAAGTCAGCTGCGCCGAGCGCAATACCCAACTTAAAGTCGGGATTGCACTTGCCGGCAGCTTTCATATCTTCCACATATTTCTTCAAAGGCTCGTAGTTATTCAGATACTGATAATCCTTCAAGTTCTTGGTCATATCAGTTCTGTACTCCGAGAACTTGTCGTCCGCACAAGAAGACAAAGCCAAGAGAGCCATCAAGCCTAAACCTAAATTTATATTTTTCAATTTCATAATAATCAAATTATTAGAATGATACTTATCTATCAAGAATATTACTACTTGATATACTTAGGACTGAAAGTAACAACACCATTGGTGTTACCACGAGTCTCGGCAACGAACTGATCGGATGATTCCAAAACAAGACCAGAACCGAAATCAACCCTATAATTGAGAGTCAGGATATCACGATCCTTGTTACCCCAAGCCAATTTAGCTCCCTTTTCAACAAACTTTCCTGAACCAGAAGCAGTCATGCCCTCCGTATCAGAAGCAACGGTACAATTACCACTATCATCGAATGTAAGTTTCAAGTTGCAAGTAACCTTTGAGCCATCAGCTTTATTCACTGAGACTGCGAAATTACATTCCTTCAAACTCTTAGTTGTAATGTGGCTTACCTCATCCTTCTCGATGGTAGCCCCTTCGCGCTTCACCTCATTTGTCTGTCCATTCTCTGTTATCTTATCAGTTCCTCGACGGAAATAATAGCCATCCCATGGATTCATAAACTTAACGCAGTAAAGGATATAATCCTTAGGAACAACAGACCAAGATGCTGCATCCGTACGAGCTGGGGTAGTGCCTGCAACGACAGGAGAACCAGAGAGGATAGAATCGGCACCCACCTGATCCTTGATGCGAACAGGGATTACATAAGTATTCTTGGCACAATCTGGGTCAGCAAAAAAAGCATCCTCCAACTTTACCTGAAGGCGACCTTGCAAATTACCATTATACGCAACGGTCTTGTTAGGAATGGTATAATAGTTGCCAGGCATAGGCTTTACCGGTGTAACTCCATCCTCAAAATACAGATTGTCACACAATGAATTATCAACATCTACATTTAATGTGATATTTTTACCATTGTATGCTCCACCCATTGTAGATACGATATACAATACATGGTTGTTATCATCTGTATTATCGCGATTTTCATCGTTGCCTAAGACTACAGAACGCTCGATGTTCTGGTAAGCATAATATACCGTAGTACCGCCCTCATAATCTGGAAATTCTTGGTCACCATTCTCACAAGAGCTCATGCCTAAAGCCAAGATTCCCAATGCAGCCATGGACAAATATTTATTTATCTTCATTGTTTTCATTGTTTTAAATGTTAGTCGTTATTTTTTACTTCCCAGCCCTTGTTCTGCTGCAAGTTGCTCCACTTCAACATTTCGCTCTGTGGAATTGGGCCGTAATACATATAATCTTTATAGCTGCGATCCTCAACCTTCATTTCTTTGTATAATGGGATACCAGCCTCTGAAGTGATTTCTACACCACGTACAGCCTCATCAAGAGGAGCTTTCCAACGGCGAAGGTCGCTAAAGCGTTTATTCTCAAAGCAAAGTTCCAAACGGCGCTCATTGCGAATCAACTCACGCATTTTCTCTTTGCTACCAGCGCACTCATCGAGATAAGCATCATCCGTGATACCAGCACGATGACGGATAGCCTTGATTACATCGTAAGCTGAATAGTTGTGAGATCCCTTGCCCTGTGGTCCCCAAGCCTCATTTGCTGCCTCAGCGTAATCGAGGAATATCTCTGTATAGCGAATATACACAGGATAATGATACTGAGCATTCTTTGAGTTAGGGTCTGGATTACAATCCTCACGCAACAACTTTTTCATGTAATAGCCTGTACGAGTAGAATTGGAAATCTTATTCAAACCATCATCGTTGTTGGCTGTCGTAATGTCTGTATGTATCGTCTTTCCCTTATAAGTACTACCATCATGAATGATATAAAGGTCAAGACGAGGATCGCGATTGCTGTAAGGATCCAACTCATCATACTCAGAACGAGCATCGGTGATAGGATAACCATTGGCAGCAGGGAATGCATCGACCAGATTCTGAGTTGGGTTGATTCTTCCCTTACCATAAAGAGACGGAGGGAAATTATCAGACTCTTGGTTCAGACCCAAATCCCAGTCATCAGAGCCATTGGTACGACTGCCACGCCAAAGAATTTCAGCTGGACAAGCGCCTGATCCTAACGCATCGATTTCCTTGGTTTGCATAAACCAGTTGTTACCTGTAGCAGACAAACCATTCACACCATTGATACGATCGAGAACGGTAGCGGCATCATCTGCTGCCTTAGCGTAATCCACGTTTGTACCTTCTGAGAAAGCAGGACTGGCAGCTAGCAAAGATACCTGTGAACGGATAGCCTCAGCAATACGACCACTGATACGACCACGCATAATGGTACCAAACACACGGTTGTAGTCTCCTGCGGTCTGTACGCCGATTTCCTTATACTTGGCAGGTACAGCATTGTCATCAGTCAAGTCATTGTAATCAAGAGGAAGAAGCTTGGCTGCCTCATCCAAGTCGCTATAGATTTGATCCAAACACTCTTGGAATGTATTACGTGGCTTGTTGAAATCATCAGTAGAAGACTCAGGCTCTGTCAAATTAGGAACACCAAGCAGTTTGCCATCGGCTGTCCATCCACCATGATTCATCAAAAGATAATACAAGTTGAGAGCTCTCAATGCATAAGCCTCACCTTTGCGGCTATCACAATACATCTTACGAGCATTCTCGTCCTTTGCCCAGTTTACCTTATCCACCTCCTGAAGGAAGATATTGAGATACTGGATGCAAGCACGACCGCTTGTCCATCTTGACATCGGGTCGCTATTTGCTGTCCAAGAACCTGTAGCCATCTTGAGATAGCTATTTGTCAAGTCGTTGCTTACAGCATCATCAGTAGCAACATCAGTAACACTCTTGGTGTTGTAAGGAAGCATCGCATAACCATATCCCAAAAGTCCCTGAGCGTATGTCGGCTCATTGTAAATCTCATCCAAGCCACGGTTGTTTTCCTCTGCAGGCTCGAAGAGATCTGAGCAAGAAGCCAAAGTAAGCGACAATGCTGCTAATATAAATATATTTTTTACTTTCATTTCCTTATACATTTAAAAAGTTAGAATGTTGCCTTTACACCTATATTATAATAGCGTGCCTGAGGCGCAGACCCAACGTTCATCTCTAAGACTTCGCGCTCTCCAGAGATGGTAAGCAAGTTAGCTCCGCTTACGTATGCCGACAACCCTTTCAGCCATGTCTTCTGGAACAAAGTACTTGGCAAGTCATAGGTTATCTGAACCTTAGCCAAGCGGAAAGCATCTGTCTTGTACATCCAGAAATCGGATGTCTGGAAATTGTTGTTACCATTAAGAGTCGTCAAACGAGGATAAGTTGCAGTCTCTTTGGTTTCCTCTGTCCAGCGGTTACGAACCACAGCAGAATATTTGCTATCGCCCTTTACCCACCAATAAGAGTTGTTCTTGACACCCCAAGCACCGAAGTTTCCGGTACCAAGAGCGAAGAAGGTAAAGTTCTTCCACTTAGCGGTAAGATTGACACCGAGCGTGAATGGTGCTCCATACCAACCACCCTTACCCAAGAAGACCTGGTCGTATTGGTCGATTTTGTTATCACCATTTACATCCACATACTTGATATCACCAGGCTTTACAGTTCCACCAAAATAGCTTTGGTCAGGAGAATTTTTGATTTCATCCTCGCTTTGGAAGAGACCTGCGCTCTTATAACCCCAAATACCATCGAGTGCCTTGCCTTGTCTGTTCTGATACTGCTCTACGTTGTTCTCATCTCGTTTGGTAGCCTTGGTTGTATAATAAGTACCTGTCACACCAAGTGAGAGATCCACATCACCTACCTTCTTGTTGAAGTTGGCTGCGAAATCAAATCCAACTCTACGATTATTGTTGTAATTAAGTACAGGCATAAACGAAGCCGATGGATAACCTGTATTCAAATGAGATGGATAGAATGTTGGCGAAGAGATGAGGTAGCCCTCCATCGAATTGATGAAGAAACTAGCATCCAATGTCACCAATCTCTGCCACAAGGATGTCTTGAAATTCAGAGACAACTCTTTACGCTTGATAAAGTCTAGGTCTTTGTTCTCGCCTCTTTTTGAATAGGTGTACTTATCGCTAGATCCATCATACCAACCATAGCCGTAATCAGAAGTCCAAATACTCTGGTAGAGATAGTAGCGGTTGTCGCCACTGGCTATATCAATGTCTTCATTGATAACGCTACCAGATACACTGATCATCATGTCATCTACCACCTTGGAATTCTTCAAGAAAGACTCATTCTTAAGTCTCCAACCCAAAGAAAGTGATGGTGAGAGAGCCTCACGATGACCTGGAGCCAACTGGGCAGAGTGGATAGCAGCCAAACCAAAATCTGCATAATACTTCTGGGCATAATTGTAAGAAGCATCGAATGCAAGGTTCGCACTAGAGTTCTTGTGATACTGTCCAGACTTTGACTGCTGGAAGCCAGAAGCTATCAACATTGCCGACAGATTGTGAACATCATTGAAGGTGTTATTGTAGTTGAACTGACCAGAGAAGAACATGGTCTGATTATCAGTACTACCACTGATATTCTGGTTGCCCGACTTTTTATCCTCACCTTCCTTCTTCAATGCTACAATCATATCCTTGCCATCGACGTTAGCCCATGTTGGAATATAAACCGCATAGCTGTTGTCGAAAGAAGTATTATAAGAGGTAGCATAGTCAACAGCGAAATGAGTCTCGAAAGACAAGCCCTTCAACACCTTGTGCAAGTTGATATTGACGCCCGTATCAAACTGGAATTGACGACTAGTATATTTGCTCTTTCCTGCAGAATAAACATCTGCAAACACATTGGAAGAGTTTGCTTGAGTACCTGCAAGGAAGTACTTACCATCAACCAACTTAGCAACACTCATCAAATCCCAAGCAGCCTTAGCATTAGGAGCAATCATATCTGTGGAGATAAGAGGAGCTGCATTCTGTGGAAAATTTGGACGCCAAGTTGCAGCAGCATTCCAGTAATTACCCTTTGCTGAATGAGAATCATAGAAGGTTGCACTGGAATTAACCCAAGCCTTGATGTCGTCAGTAATGTTTACATCCACATTACCACGGACACTGAAGCGCTGGGTATTGTTGTTCTTTGCCTCACCAAACTTGAAGTAATCGCCCTGACGATAATAGTTGATGTTGCTATAGAAGTGAGCTCGCTTACCACCACCGCTGATTTCAGCAGTTGCCTCATAACGGCTGTTCATCTTTCTGAGATAATCAGAAGAATAGAAGTCGATGTTAGGATAGCGGTAAGGGTTCAAACCTGCTCCATGATTGTAGATGTCCTCAGCAGAATAAAGCTCAGACAAGCCATCATTACGACGAGCCTCATTATAGAGAGTCATATACTCTGCACTGCTAAGATACTCAGGATAAGACTTAGCAACGTTCAAGCCCGCATTAGCCTGAACCTCTACTTTCAAGCCGTCATTATGTCCACGCTTGGTAGTGATAACTACTGCACCTTTGGCGGCCTTGCTACCATAGAGTACAACAGCCTGTGCACCCTTGAGGAAAGAAATCTGGGCAATCTCGCTTGGCTGAACGTTGTTAGCATCACGAGGCACACCATCTACCAAGACGAGATAACCAGCGTTGTCGGCATCCATACCCCAGAGAGAATTGCCATTCCAACCACCTACATAACCTTGCATATTGTCGAGGCTATAAGTATGGTAGTTCTTCTTCATCAAGTTCTCTACATCGACTACAGACACACCGCCCAAGAGGTCCTCCTTGGCAACCTTTCGGTAAGCCACCTGAACCATCTCCTTGTCGGCACTGGCTGTGTCGGATTCGCTTGTCTGTGCAGTCTTGGCATTGGCACCAAGAGGAGCCAAAGCCACGAGACTTGCTACAAAAAGCTTATAATTATATGATTTGAATCTTGAATTCATACTATCATTATTCGTTTAGTATTACTAATTATAATTTTTGTTTTACCAACCTGGGTTCTGGTTCAACTCTGGATAGAGCTGAGTCTCCTTGATTGGCAATGGGAACCAATAGTGCTTGGTATCGAAATTACGAGTCAATATCAACTCTCTACGATAATTGGCAACCTGAGCATCCTTAGGGTCATGCTTCTTATAGAAGTCTGCACTCTCCACACGGTCAAACTCCTGAGAGTATTTCTGGTTATAAGGAGCCTCTGTCAAAAGCAACCAACGCTGTAAGTCGCAGAAACGGAATCCTTCGAAAGAAAGTTCCACCTCACGCTCACGACGAACCTCGTCCATGAACTTATGGTTGTCGGCAACAAACTCTGCTGCTACATGACCAGCTCCACAACGGTCGCGAAGGGTATTGATTGCATCCTCTGCAGTTTTACCAAAGTTTGAAGACTTGCCGGAAGCCCCACCAAATGCGGCACAAGCCTCTGCATACATCAAGTATATGTCAGCAAGACGCATATATGGCAAATAGCAGTGGAAAGCTGAACCCCAGTCGTAATCTCTATCCACCTCATTACAAGTATGAGGCACCAATTTCTGAATGAAATAACCCGTACGGCTCGCATTCGCTATTGGGCGCATGTTACCACCAGTATATAATTGGCAATACTGCAAATCCGCATACTGACCAGGTGTTCCGTTCAAATACTTAAAACCATCGAAGACGATATCGTGGTAGAAACGCGGATCACGATCCTTGAAAGGATGTGAAGGGTCGAAGCCAGACTTTGGATTGAGTACATACTGACCATTCTCCACCAAGTAGATTGGTTCACCGTTAGCCATTCCATAAGCCTCTACAAGGTTGGCAGTAGGTTGGTGAATGACATTATCATGACCAACGACTTTCTGTACCTTAGGACCAAAGACCTTAGAGGTGTTCCAGTTAGAGCCATTATAATCAGAAGAAGGACCACGGAAGATAGCTTCAACCGTTCCTGGCATTTTCCAGTTCTGCTTCTTGGTATAGAAAATATCAGAAAAACAGCTATTGGCATCTGCAGATTTCTCATGATTGTAGATGTCAGAGTACTTAAACTCTGCCAATGCATATTGTGTCTGACCAGCTTCCACAAGAGAGAGCAGTTCACCAAAAGCCTCAGCAGCCTTCTTGGCATATTCTTGGTCATAATCATAAGTCTTGCCATTCTTGCTGGCACCTGTCTGCGCACCATTCTTCATCAAAGGACTAGCAGCCCACAAATAGGTCTTACCTAGATAACCAAGTGCCATAATCTTATTGATACGAAGGTCATTCTTACCTTGTGTGGCAGAACCTGCAGAAGTCTTATCCCAATTTATAGGCAACAAATCGGCAGCCTTGCGGAAATCTGCGGCAGCTTTATCAGCACATTCCTGATAAGAAAGGCGAGGCAAATTCAGTTCGGCATTGGCATCGAGATAAGTATCTACATAAGGCATACCACCAAAATACTCCATCATTTCCTCATGCCACCATGCACGGAAGAAATAGAGCTGACCCTCTATCAAGTTCTTCTCTTCTTTGCTTCCAGTTACAAACTTATCGATATTCTGCAAACCAAGATTACATTTTCGGATGCAATACCAAGCATGGTTCCAAATACCGTGTGCGAACTTATCTGTAGAAGTTGAAGCACCATCACGCTTCAGCCAGTTACCAGTGGTTTCCCAAGCACGGAAGTTACCTAGGTCAACCTGATGAGTCATTCTGCTATCAGCCTCAGGATTGAAGATTTCATCGTCGCCCCAGTTCCATGAAGGACACCAGTTACATTTCTCCTTATCAGGGATACAGTTGTATATTTCCTCAACGAAACCTTGGAAATTGCGGAAATTGGCAAAGGCATCGTCTGCAGAAACTGTTGAGTCAGGCTCCTTGTCCAAGTAGTCTTGGCAAGAGTTCAGCGAGGTGCCGAGAGCCAGTGAGACGCATCCCATCAACAATAATGTCTTTATCTTATTTTTCATCTGAATGTTCTTTTTAATATTACAATGAGAATTTAACACCTAAGTTGAAGCGGCGAACAGTAGGGTATGCTCCTAACCAGCCACCACCACCGAGGTTTGCCTCACGGTCGTCTGGCATACGAGTCCAGAGCCAGAGGTTATTACCATTCAAATAGACTTTGAGGTAGTTAATGCCTAATGCCTTAATCCACCCCTTGGTCCATGTATAGGCAATCTCGACATTCTTCAAACGAATGTAAGAGCCATCATACATATACTGAGTACCATAGGTGTAACTTGAAGCAGTGGCACCCCAACGAGGGAGGACGCATTCTGCGTTGCTTTGAGTCTTACTCCACCAAGTACCTGTATCGTAAACATTGTCGAGCATATTACCAAAGCTTGTCAATGATACGTCACGGGTCACATTAGTTACTCCATAGAACTGGGCGAAAGCAGAGAAGCCCTTCCATTCGAAACCAATGGTAGCATTGTAGGTATTCTGCGGACTACTACTATAACCTACAGGAGCCGAGTCCTTGCTATCAACAACACCATCACCATTGAAATCGACAATGTAATAGTCACCTACCAAACGGTGGTTGTCATTGGAATCATGAGCAGGAGAACCAATCAAATCATCAATATTATTGATGAAACCTCTGTCAATATAAGAGCGATACTGATTCATGGCAAAGCCAGCCTCCTTTTGGTAATTTGGAGTAAGGATGGCATCATCCTTCAAGATTACCTTATTCTTGGCATGGGTCATGTTGAAGTTACCCCAGAGTCGCAAGCCATTAGCAAACTTCTTGTTAAGTTTCAATTCCAACTCATAACCACTGGTACGAACCTTACCTTTATTAATAGTAGGTGCTGTCGTTCCAAAATAAGCAGGAACAGAACGGCTGGAGCCGAAAATCAAGATGTCATTACGACGATCACAGAAGAAATCCAAAGAACCTGTAATCAAGCCTCCCAAGAAACCATAATCGACACCGAAGTTAGTCTTCTTAACTGTTTCCCATTTCACGTTTTCATTTCCAAGAGTGTTCTGACGATACCATGTATAGATGCTCTCTGTATGATCGAGATCCATAGTACTCTTGCCACCATACGCCCACTGACTCATATACAACCAACGACGAGTAGAATCAAATGGGTCGCCTATGTTGTCATCACCAATCTCACCATAGGAAGCACGGAACTTCAACATATCAATGATGTGCTTGTCACGAAGAGACTTCATGAAGTTTTCCTCAGTGATGGTCCATCCGATAGCACCAGAATTGAAGAAGGCAAAACGATTGTCCTTGCTGAACTTCTCAGATCCGTTGTAAGCACCATTATACTCGATGTTGTAACGACCAGCATAGCTATAGGTAGCACGGAACGCCCAGTCCTCACGATAAGTAGGCATCACGCTACCACGTGCATTTTCTTGGCGTGAGAACAAGCCCATGGCTGATACATCATGCTGTCCAAACTTGCGAGCCCAGTTGAGCTGCAACTGATAATAGAGGTTACGAACAGTCTGGCTGTTATCTACAGAACCACCTTCCGTTGACCAGTTCACACCTTGCTGCCAATCAAACTTATTCTGTCCCTCAAGCTCCTTACCATAAGTAATCTGACCTGTTTCTGGATCGATATACTTAGTCTGTGCTGTATTATTCAAGTCATTGATACCACGTCCTGTCTCTACAAACACATTATCCCAAGAGATAGTGCCACGGAAGTTCAAGCCTTTGGTTATGAAATCCAATTTCTGCTCAAGAGTAAAGTCAGTATTGATACGAGTGGTTGTAGCCTGGGCTGTACCACCGATAGCAAGATTCTGTGCAGAGTTACTTACATTGGAAGCTGAAGGATAGAATCCCCATGTGCCATCAGAATATTGTGGCAAGAACACATCTGGGGCGATGTTATAAGCACCAGCCCACTGCTGACCAATCTGCCACTCACTATTGCTCATGTTACTCCAAGGAGCTTTTCTTACACCATTGCTACCAGCTACGTTCACTTTCAAAGTAGTAGTGCTTGTGATAGAGAAGTCCAAGTTACTACGAACATTGATACGATTGTATCCATAACCAGAGTTATAGTTACGTCCGTTGTCATACTCACGGAAGAGGTCACCCTCATGCACGAAATCAGCAGAAGCGAAGTACTTAACGAACTTTGTACCACCACTCACGTTCACATTGGCATTATAGGACATTGCAGACTTCTTGAAAAGTGCATCCTGCCAATCGACATTAGCATAACGTTCACGCTGCTCATCCGTAGTCTGGTTGCGATAGTTGTCTATAAAAGACTGAGGACGAAGATAGGAAACTCCTTCTGGATAAACACCCAGCTCACGCTCTACCACTTGGTTGCGAAGCATCAACGCATCGTAAGAGTCGTACTTGTTAGGCAACTTAGAAGGAGCTTTCAACGTGGCATTGAAACCAACGTCAATCTTAGCCTTGCCTTCCTGACCACGCTTGGTAGTAATCAAGATAACGCCATTGGCACCCTTCACACCATACACGGCAGTAGCAGAAGCATCCTTCAATACTGAGATACTCTCCACAGAAGATATGTCCACACTACTCATAGGACGCTCAATACCATCAACGAGAACGAGAGGGTCGGAATTGTTCCATGAACTAGAACCACGGATGATAATCTGAGGTTCCTCCTCACCAGGCATACCATTGCCCTGGATAGTTACAACACCTGGGAGGTTACCCGTCAAGGCTGCACCAATGTCGCTGACACCAGCCGCACGCTCCAAGACCTCACCAGTAGTCTGGGTGATGGAACCCACGACAGAGGCTTTCTTCTGCTGACCATAACCTACGACTACAACCTCGCCGATGGCGTTATCGTCTTCGAGGGATAGTTTGAATTCTCTCTTCTTGCCCACCTTCACTTCCTTGGTCTTCATACCTACATAGGTAAAGACGAGGGTTGAGTTCTCAGAAGGAACGCTGATAACGAAGTTACCATCAAAGTCGGTGACAGCACCAACGCTGGCATTTCCTTTCACTTTCACAGTTGCACCAATCAGCGGTTCACCTGTGCCGTCAACAAGATTACCCTTGACGTGGATGTTCTGGGCTTGCGCATTCAAGCCGCAGAAAGCACTCATCAAGCATAAGGCTGCTGTCCGTTTCATTGTTAACACTTGTTCAATCATGTTCTATTCATTTATGATTTATGCTTTTATTTAGGAGTTCACCTTTGTTGTTTATTCAACTCGTTGTTCTCTTTGTTAATTGTTTATATTTAAACTTGTTAATTGTTCATTCTTCTTGTTAATGGTCTTAAACGGCTGCAAAGGTACAGATTTTATATCGCATACGCTTTGCATCGTGTAACAAGTTCTTTGTTATTTGTAACAAACCTTGCGAGAACGAACTTTTCCGTCTGTTAACACTTGTTTTACGATATAAAAGCCTTTTAAGGGTTGAAACAACTGCTGACCTTGCATATTATAATAATAGGTGTGGCTTACCTTTGCTCCATTGCCGAAGGCATCATTTCCATTGCCAACCCCATCATTTCCTTTGCCGACCCCATCGCTCCAGACGGATTCGATGCCCGTAGGATTTTGCTGCAAGTACCATTCCTTGTACCATTTCATGCAAGCCTCTCCACAGCATTCCTCAAAAAGTCCGTGCGCCTTGGCGTTTTGAAAACCAGGCTGCACCTTGCCGCTCTTCAGGTATTCGTCGATGTCGTAATATTCCTGAGGATGGGTGAGCGTCATGCCGATGTTGCCGAAATGGTCGTGTACGGCTTTCCAAGCTAAGCCCCACTTGGAGGTGGAAGCTGTCGCCCAACTGCCTAGGTTGGGTTGCGTCCACTGCCCCCACTCGTTGTAATGGCCTTCGCTCGCCTTGTCGGGGTCTTCCGGACTCCAGTCTATCTCCGTCACCATGATTGGTTTGCTGGTTACCATAGGAACCTGTGCCTGAAACTGCTTGATGAAGGCATCGTGGTCGCAACTCTTGTCACTAGCTCCATACCAACCGGAATACACGTGAACAGCATACGAGAAATTGTTCTCGCTATCAGTGATGGGATGCTTGGCGTAATTCTGGTACTGGCTCTGATAACCTGCACCTGGCACCCAAACGATGCCTTTGAAACCTGCCTGGCGAATGACATCTACCACGGGTTGGAAGAAATCGTGCAACGCCGTCTCTGAGTCGCTGCCATCCGAGAGATGAACTCTTACGGGTTCGTTGGCTAACTCTATGGAAATCAAACCTGCGTTCTGCTGGATGTATTCGTCGGCAGCAAATGCCTTCCACACAGCCTTGAGATAACGCTGGTACTTATCGCCTACGCTGATATCGCCAGGACAAACCCCTGGGGGACGGACGATGACGTAAAGCCCATGGGCAATGGCATCCTTGACAAGGGGGATGTAGAGTTCCTGAAGATAAGTGCGATAGCGAGCCATGTTGAAGGCTGTGATGCAGGCCTCGCCCATGTTCTTCTCCTCATCCGTGAGCTGCACGTTGGGGTCGTTGGTCCAGCAAGGGTCCATGTGCAGACGGAACACCGTGCAGTAAGCTCCCTGCTCCTTGTCGGTAATCGCCGAGAACAGCTTGGAAAAATACGCCAAGCAAGGTTGGATGTCTTCCTCGCTATAGTTGGGTTTCCACTGCTGCCACCTCCAACCGTTGAAGTATCGGTTGGGCGTGTCCATCACACCATGCAAGACAACCGTCTTGCCATTGGCATCCACAAGGTTCTTGCCCTCAACATGCAAGGCAGGAAGGGCTTCCCCCTCCGCTTGCAAAGTGGACTTTTCTTCGCCCGATGCCTTCCCCACCAAAGCCACCAACGCAAGGGTCAGGGATAACCAGAATTTCATTCTATTCATGTTTATATTATTATTTAGATTTTATCACTATTTTCTACTGCCAATTTATATTCAGCCTCATTGCATCCTTTCCATACAATCTTTCACCTCGTGCAAAAAACCTAAAACCTAACAAAAAACACGCATACACGCGTGCAATTTAAAGAATATAGGAATGACACGTATCGCTACGCACCATCCCTAGAAAAACTATTAAAACCTAAATTAAACTAACTAAAACATTCTTAAAACCTCTGTTTAGAATAAACCAAATCAATATTTGCAACAAACTAAACCTATGTTTTACAATAAACCTAACCTATGATCTACATAAACTTAAAGTATCCAAAGCAAGGAGGTTCACCCTCTAGCTCTGAATGACGGTGCAAAGATACAAACTATTATCAAAAGTCTCTTTATCATGCGTAACCAAAACTTTGCGCCCCGATTTTTTGTGTATCAAAAACTTTGCGCAATGTTACAAACCATAGATTTTCTTATAAAAATTGCCTATTTCTGATACTTTTTCCCGAAAAAACAATGCTTTTATGACGAATAATCCAACAAAAATGATTACTTTTGCACCCATAATGATAAACCTATTTAAAATATATAATAAACGATGAAATCTATAAACCATTTAGTTCTGCTGATACTGGCTTGCCTCTTCGCCCTCACAACAGGGGCGCAAAACGGAAAGCTATTCAATACAGACAACCAGCTTTCGAGCAACCTTGCCACGCAAGTGTTCCAAGACAAGAACGGCTTCATCTGGATAGCCACCCGCAATGGTCTGAACGCTTACGACGGCTACAACTTCAGCGTTATGAAGAAGAATAGCAGCAATGCACCAGGACTCACCAGCAACTTCATCAACTGCCTCTCAGAAAACGAGAGGGGGCAACTATTGCTCGGCACCAACAACTCGCTACTTCTATATAATGGCAGCCAATTCGAGAAGATTCCCTTGCTCGACTCCAAGGGCAAACCTCTCACTACCTATGTTACGCAAATTTATCCACTCAAGAACAAAGATATTGCCATCGCTACATCGGGTTACGGAATCATGCTTCTCAAGTATGGTGCCAAGGAATGCTATGCCATGAAGGGCGATGTGGAAAAGCTAAAATATATCCACACGCTGCTGGAAGACAACCAAGGAAGACTCTGGATTGTGAGCGAAGACGGCAAACTGCACCGCAAGGAACACAACGGAAAAATTACTTCCTATTTCGCTGGCACGGAAGGCATCGTGGCGCAAGACATCCAACAAGACAAGCAGGGAAACATCTACCTTGCCTCCAAAAACTCGGGTGTCTATTTGCTACGTAAGGGCAGCACAGTATTCACCCGAATAGCCAGTATCCCCAACCTACCCATCTACAACATTTACATCAGCCGAAACGGTCGCCTCTTCGTCGGAAGCGACGGAACGGGCATCTACGTATATGATCCTCGTACAGGCTTCACGCTCAACAACCCTATCTACAGCCGACTCATCAACCTCGACAAGAGCAAGGTGACCAGTATCCTAGAAGATAAACAAGGCAACATCTGGGTGAGTATGCTGCAAAAAGGAGTCTTTATGCAGGGATTCATGCAAAACGACTTCAACTACATGGGATTCCGACTGGGCGACCACAACGTGATAGGCGAAAACAGCGTAACAAGCCTCTGTGTAAACCAAGGCAACCAAATATGGGTGGGAACCGACAAGGATGGTCTCTACCTCTTCGACCTCGGCACCCGCACGGCCAGCCACCACTGCATGGGGCAAGCCGCCGTGCTTTCACTCTGCAAAGACCAGCAAGGCAGAACCTGGGTGGGAACCTACACCGACGGCATGGGCTACCTCGACGCCGCAGGCACTTACCACCCCGTGGATTTCGGATTCAGCAAGTCGGTGGGCGTATTCGACATCAAGTGCGACCCCGAAGGCAACCTCTGGTTTGCAACCATGGGCGCTGGTCTCTACTGCCTGGGCAAAGACGGAAAACTCAAGAACTACAGAGCAAGGTATGGAGCCGACAACAACATCAAGCTCAACTGCCTGCCCAACAATTACATCATCAAGATAAGCCTCTCCAGAGACGGCAAGCGAGTATTCGTAGCCACCTCCATCGGTTTGGCGTGCCTCGACCGTAACAAAGGCAGCTGGCTCTCCACCTTCAAGGGCATCAACTGCCTGAACAAGAACTGCTTCTCCCACTGCGTGTTTGTGGATAGCAAAGACCATGTATGGTACGGCACCGAAGACGGCGCTTTCTGCTACGACTTCAAGAAAGGTATCAAGCCAAAGCTCTACACCACAGCACAAGGACTCACCGACAACAGCGTGGCAAGCATTACCGAGGATTACCAAGGCAGAATATGGATGGGAACCAACTGCGGACTCAACAAACTGAACCCTAAAACTGGCATCATCACCAAATTCTTCGCTGAAAGCGGACTGCAAAGCAACGAGTTCAGCGATGGCTCCGTATGCACGGCTTGGGGAGGCAAGATGATTTTGATGGGCGGTTCGGGAGGACTTAACTGGTTCCTCGCCGACGAGGTGAAGCAGCACCCTTGGCAAGCCAACGTAGTGATTTCGGGCTTCATGGTGGGCAACAAGCACGTAACACCAGACAGCGAGTCGGGCATCTACACCATCACCGACGACGGTGTGGTGAACAGCAAAGAGTTCAACCTATCGCACGACGACAACTCGTTCACCATCCAGCTCTCCACCCTTACCTATAATAATGTGGAGCAGATAGCCTACGCCTACAGCATCAACGGCGAGGAATGGCGCACCGTGCCCGTGGGGCAAAACGAGATAGCCTTCACCCACCTCTCGCCCGACACCTACAAGTTCCGTGTCAAGGCCATCTGCAACAGCTACGAGACCCCTATCCGCGAGTTCACCGTCATCATCCACCCTGCCTGGTACGCCAGCATTTGGGCAAGACTGTTCTATCTCCTCGTGATGATAGGCCTCATCGCCCTCTACATCCAGCACCGCAAGCGCAAGATAGAAGACCAGCTCACCCTGCAACAGCACATCCACGCCGAGGAGATGGGCGAGGCGAAAATCAAGTTCTTCATGAACATCAGCCACGAGATTCGCACGCCTCTCACCCTCATCATCACCCCATTGCTCTCGCTCATCAAGGAAGACAAGGAGCCTCATCGACAGGGCATCTACGAAATCATCCGAAAGAACTCAGAGCGTATCCTCCACCTCATCAACCAGATGATGGACCTCAGAAAGATAGACAAGGGACAGATGGTGATGCGCATGTGCGAAACCGACATGGTGGCATTCATCAACGAGGAGTACGAGCTGTTCAAGCAGCAAGCCGTGACCAAGAACATCGACTTCGAATACCAGCACGACTCCGCACAACTGCCTGTGTGGATAGACCGCAACAACTTCGACAAGGTGATTATCAACATTCTCTCCAACGCCTTCAAGTTCACCCCTACGGCAGGCCACGTGCTCATTTCGCTCACCCATACCGACCACCACGCCTACATCAGCGTGAAAGACAGCGGCATCGGCATACCGAAGGACAAACTGGAAACCATCTTCCAGCGCTTCTACCAGAGTGCCGCCGACCCTAACGACCGCAACATCGGCACAGGCATCGGACTCGACCTGACCCGCTCGCTCGTGGAGCTGCACTATGGCACCATCAGCGCCCATAACAACGAGGGCGAGAAGGGCAGCAAGTTTGAGCATGGCAGCGAGTTCGTCATCCGCATCCCTCTAGGCTGCGAGCACCTCAAGCCAGAAGAAATGGTGGAAGAGCAGAAGGTGGTGGAAGAGCAAAACCAGGAACTCGCCGACATCGAGCAGATGGAACAAGATGAGCAGCAGATGGAGAACGAACTCGACAACGGTACCGCAAAGACCGATGCCACAGCTGCCAGCCTAACCGCCGGCAAGGGCGGAAAGGCGGAAATCGTCATCGTGGAAGACGAGGAAGACATCCAGGAGTACCTCAAGGCGCAACTCAGCGACGACTTCCGAATTCGCACCTATCCTAACGGCAAGGTGGCGCTCACCGAGATTCTGAAGAAGAAGCCAGACCTCGTCATCAGCGACATCATGATGCCGGAGATGGACGGAAACACCCTCTGCACCAAACTCAAGGCGAACATCAACACCAACGATGTGCCCGTGATACTGCTCACCGCCAAGAGCCGCGAGGAAGACCAGCTGGAAGGACTGGAGACGGGTGCCGACGCTTACATCCTGAAACCATTCAACATGGACATCCTGCGCCGCACCATCATCAACCTGCTCTCCATTCGCCGCACCCTGCGCAACAAGTTCACAGGTAACGAGAGCCAGGAGAAACAGGTGGAACAGAAGGTGATGATGACCCCCGACGAGAACCTGATGCAGCGTATCATGGGCGTGATCAACGAGAACATGAGCGAGTCCGACCTGAGCGTGGATATGATTGCGCAAAAGGTGGGCATCAGCCGAGTACACCTGCACCGCAAGATGAAGGAGCTGACCAACCAGACTCCACACAGTTTCATCCGCAACATCCGACTGCAACAGGCCGCCAAGCTGCTCAAGGAGGGCAAGCAGAGCATCACCGACGTGATGTACACCTGCGGCTTCTCGAATGCGGCAAGCTTCAGCACCATGTTCAAGAACCTCTACGGTTGCTCGCCTAGAGAGTATATGAACCAAAAGCACGATTAGTTTTCTGGGGGCATTCCATTCGTAACAAACGAAAGGAATGCCCCCGGAAAGTATTTGTAACAAAATGGCAGACGATGGAACAGGATACAAAGTCTTGGTTACATACCATAATATAAATATGGAAGGAAAGAGGTAACTTTGCAGCACGATTTCCAAACAAATAAAACATCAACAAGAATGAAAACATCAACAAGAATGAAGAAATTAGCAACCTTATCTCTTTCCTTGGCGCTCGCCGCTGGAGCACAGGCGCAGACTGCCCAATTCGACTACTTCAAGTATGCGGGCAACGACGCTCGCTTCAACGTCGAAATCGACAAGACACATCAGTATTACAACCCCGTGCTGGCTGGTTTCTACCCAGACCCATCCATCTGCCGAGTGGGCGACACCTATTACCTGGTGAACTCATCCTTCACCTTCTTCCCTGGTGTGCCTCTCTCCACGAGCAAGGACTTGGTGAACTGGACTCCAGCTGGCCATGTGCTCGACCGCCCATCGCAGGTGCCGCTGAAGGGGCAGCACGTTTCGGGCGGCATCTTCGCACCAGCCATCACCTACAACAAGAAGAACAAGACCTTCTACATGATTACCACCAACGTGGGCGCAGGCAACTTCTTCGTGAAGAGCAAAGACCCTTCGAAGGGCTGGAGCGAACCTATCTATCTGAAGAAAATAGACGGCATCGATCCTAGCTTCTTCTTCGACGACAACGGCAAGGGCTACATCGTGCACAATGGCCCGGTGGTGGGCGGCGCCGACTACGAGGGACAGCGCGCCATCCGCCTCTTCGAGTTCGACGTGAAGGGCGACTCCATCAAGGGCGACTTCAAGCAGATTTTGCGAGGCGGAACCCATGTGGAAGCCAAGCCTATATGGATAGAGGGACCGCACCTCTTCAAGAAGGGCAAGTTTTATTATCTGATGTGCGCCGAGGGCGGAACAGGCGGATGGCACAGCGAGGTGATTCTCCGTGCCAAGAATCCGATGGGTCCATGGGAGGAGAACCCGAACAACCCTATCCTCACCCAGCGCACGGGGCTAGACCCTAACCGCAAAGACCCTGTTTCCTCTGCCGGCCACGCCGACATCGTGGAGGATGGCAAGGGCAACTGGTGGGCAGTGTTCCTGGCTTGCCGCCCATACGAGGAAGATATGTACAACACCGGCCGTGACACTTATCTCCTGCCTGTGACCTGGAGCAAAGACGGATGGCCTGAGATTCTAAAGAAGAATACCCCTATCTCTACTGTTGGCGAAAAGGCTGGATTGAAACCTGCGGAGAAAAATGAATTTTCTGGCAACTTCAGCTATACAGATCATTTCGAGACAAATTGCAAAGCAAATGGTGAAAAATCTTGCTGCGCCAACAAGGCTGGATTGAAGGACTTGAACCCACGCTGGATGTTCCTCCGCGACTTCAAGGACTGCTATAAGGTTGCCGACAAAAAGCTTACGATGAACCTCTTGCCTGGCAACATCTACAAGCGCGAGCCGATGTCTGCCATCTGGACTCGCCAGCAGCACGGCACATTTACCGCCGAGACTGAAATCAACTTCACTCCTCGCAACGACAAGGAGATAGCAGGCTTGGCTCTCCTCCAGAAGGAAGACCACAACTTCGTGCTGGGCAAGACCATGAAGAAAGGTCAGCTCCTCGTCACCTTGACACGTGCCGAGAAGAACAATGTGCAGATAGCCTCAGCTCCTATCAAGGGCGGAAAGCTTCGTCTCAAGGTAGAGGGACATGATAGATACTATGATTTCTATTACGCAGAGGAAGGAGGCGACTGGCAACTCCTTGCCAAAGGTGTGGATGCCTCTAACCTGAGCACCCAGAAGAGCGGTGGATTCATCGGTGCTTGCATCGGTCTCTACGCAAGTTCTAATAAGGAATAAATAAAAAATGCTCCCCAATTGGGGAGCATTTTTTATTTATTCTTCACAATGTCGAGTGTCATCTTGCCGACCCAGATGGCACTCTTGCCGTTTTGGTCAACAGGCACAGGCTTGCCATCCAAGTTCTTCACATACTCCAAGCCCTGCAAGTAAGTGTGGCTATGACCGCCAAGCACCAAGTCAATGTAGCGAGTGCCAGGAATCAGCTCGGTATCGTCAGTGCCGTCGATGTCCCAGCCCAGGTGAGAGAGACAGATGATGACATCACACTTCTCTTTCTCCTTCAGGAAGTCGGCCATCTCCTTGCCCTTCTTGATAGGGTCCAGGTATTTGATCGGACCATAGTTGGCAGTGGTTACGAGCCCCTCCAGCTCTGGGCAGAGACCAAACACGCCAATCTTCAAGCCCTTGCGATGAAGGATGGTGTATGGCTTCACCACTTCGGCGAGCGGAGTACCCGTGAAATCGTAGTTGCTGCAAACGATAGGGAACTTCGCCATCTTGAAGATGCGCACCATGTTGTCGATGCCGAAGTCGAACTCGTGGTTGCCGATGGTGGCAGCGTCGTACTTCATCTCGTTCATCAAGCCCACCTCCACGTCGCCATGGAAGAGCGAGTAGTAAGGCGAGCCTTGCGAGAAGTCGCCGCTATCGAAGAGCAACAAGTCGGGGTCAGCCTTTCTCTCCTGCTTGATCATCGCCACACGGCGCAAATATCCGCCACGGTTGGCCATCGTCGTATCGGCGAGGTTCGGGTTGATGGGCATCACGCAAGAGTGCGTGTCGTTGGTATGGAGCACCACCAATTTCTTCTGCGCCATTACATTCATGGCGCACATACACATTACTATATATAATACGATTCTTTTCTTCATAACAATTATTCGATTACACATCTACCTTCTATCTTCGACTCCACGCTCTTGCCCTGCTTCATCATCTCGCGGAAGTAATCCATGATGATGTAGCGCACGTTGTTCTCCTTCTCCTTGGGAGCCACCACATCGGTGCCGCTCTTGAAAGCCACGAGCTGGTCGTTGCCCTCGGCTAGATAGTCGAGCGTGGCGATGCGGTAAGTCTTGTTGGGGTCGATGGGTTCGCCGTTGAGGGTCACGCTCTTCAGGTGTCCGTCGGGGGTGATGGTCATCCTCACGGCGCTGCTCAGTCCCTCGCCGCCACGATGAGCTATCTGCTGGAACAGCTCCAGGGTCTTCTCGCCCGTCAGGGTGAGGAAGCAAATCTTGTTCTCGAAGGGAGCCATGTCGTTCACGTCGCCCACGGTCACCTTGCCCTTGGCTAGGTTGCTGCGGATGCCGCCCATGTTATAGACGGCGAACACAGGCTGCTCGTTGAAACGCTTGCCGCCCCATACCAGGATGTCGGTGAGCAGGTTGCTCAGCTCGCTCTCCGGGCGATGGCGGGTCATGTCGTGGGCGATGCTTCCCACCACGGGACCCATGATGCTATCCACCTTAGCCTTGTAAGGGGCAATGAACTCGGCAGCCTCGGCGTCGGGCTGCGCATCCCATCGGCTGTCGATGAGGATGCGGTTTTTCTCCACCTTCGCCACCTTGTATTTCTGGGCTAAGGCGGGACTTGCCGTCAGCATCATTGCAGCCGACGCAAGCAGAATCTTGATATTACTATTCTTTTTCTTCATATATTTTTAAAAAACAATTTCCAGGAATGCTTATTTTATTTCCAAGGAATGCTCCTTTTTGTTTCCAAAGGAAGCTCCTTCTATTTTCCAAGAATGCAAAGGTACGAAATAAATTGGCGAAATCGGCGAAATAGGCGAGAAAAAACGACAACAATGAAGAAAAATAGTTAAATCTACTAGAAAAAACCGAGAATAGGGAAAAGAAAGTCGTTGAAAATTTGCGAGATACAAGAAAAAGTAGTAACTTTGCACCCGCTTTTCGGCGTAACCGCTGTTGTCTTGGCAGAAGTGTTGCCTAGTCCATGTTGCGTTGGAACGACAAACAACATTTTAATTATAGATTTAAAAAATGGATTTGATTAAAGTTGCTGAAGAAGCATTTGCAACCGGCAAGAAGTTCCCTGAGTTCAAGGCAGGTGACACAATTACAGTCGCTTACAAAATCGTCGAGGGTACCAAGGAGCGTATCCAGCTCTATCGTGGTGTAGTTATCAAGATTTCTGGTCACGGTGACAAGAAGCGTTTCACCGTTCGCAAGATGTCTGGTACAGTAGGTGTAGAGCGTATTTTCCCTATCGAGTCACCAGCTATCGACTCTATCGAGGTGAACAAGATTGGTAAGGTACGTCGCGCTAAGTTGTATTACTTGCGTAACCTCACTGGTAAGAAGGCTCGTATCGCTGAAAAGAAGACCATCGCAAAGGGAGCTGAGTAATTTTCTTAGTTACCTATTAAGAATTAGAATCAAGAGAAAGGGTATCCTGCCTTCGGGCTGGGATGCCCTTTTAGCTTTTTTGTTGCCGGGCTGGGATGCCCTTTTAGCTTTTGTTGCCGGGCATAAAATGGCAGGAGGCACCTAGTTTCACAACTAGACGCCCCCAATCTCGATTTTATGATTTTTAAAAACAATTACCATTGAATCAAAGGGGGAATCATTGCTCCCCTGTGCTATAATTCACAAGCCCATCGTCTATGCCATGAAGTGCTCCCTGGAAGTCGGCCCAACTCTGGAATCCGGCAAGCAAAGCCAGTCGGTTGAGCGTTTTCTCCGTGGGTTTCTCCTTTCCTTTCATAATGTCCCACACCTTGTGCATGGTATGCTCCACATAGACCTTCCCCAGCTTCTTCTCCAAAGTCTGGGCAAGGATTTTCAAATCATTTTTCATTTCGGATTATCCTTCCTAAAATCTCAATTTTTCTAACATTATCTACTAACTGGGGGCAAATATACGCATTTATTTTGAAACCAAGTAATGTTTTTGCCGATATTTTTGTTTTTGCCGCAAAAAAGTTGTATTTTTGCAGCGAAATTCTAAATAATATTCTTGTTAAGATGAAAGAATTAGCACTTAAGTACGGATGCAATCCGAATCAGAAGCCTTCTCGCATCTATATGGATGACGGAAGAGACCTACCTATCGAAGTTATCAACGGCCGCCCTGGCTACATCAACTTCCTCGACGCGTTCAACTCTTGGCAATTGGTCAAGGAGCTGAAAGCTGCCACGGGGATGCCTGCCGCCGCTAGTTTCAAACATGTTTCTCCTGCCGGCGCAGCCATCGGCCTGCCTCTGAGCGACACCTTGAAGAAGATTTACTTCTGCGACGACGTAGATTTCGAGCTTTCTCCTTTGGCTTGCGCCTACGTACGTGCTCGTGGCGCAGACCGCATGTGCTCCTACGGCGACTTCGTTGCCCTGAGCGACGTGTGCGACGAGGCCACAGCCCTGCTCATCAAGCGTGAGGTGAGCGACGGCGTCATCGCCCCTGGATTCACCCCAGAGGCCATCGAGATTCTCAAGGCGAAGCGCAAGGGCACTTACTGCGTCATCAAGATTGACCCAGACTACCAGCCTGCCCCTATCGAGCACAAGCAGGTGTTCGGCGTGACCTTCGAGCAGGGACGCAACGAGGTGAAGCTCGACGACCCAGCTCTCTTCGAGGACATCCCAACGAAGAACAAGACGTTCACCGCCAAGGCCAAGCGCGACCTCATCATCTCGCTCATCACGCTGAAATACACCCAGAGCAACTCCGTTTGCTACGTGAAGGATGGCCAGGCCATCGGCATCGGCGCCGGTCAGCAGAGCCGTATCCACTGCACCCGATTGGCTGGCAACAAGGCCGACGAGTGGTGGTTGCGCCAGTGTCCTAAGGTGATGAACCTGCCTTTCAAGGAGAAGATTCGCCGTGCCGACCGCGACAACACCATCAACGTATATATCTCCGACGAGTGGGAGGACGTGTTGCAGGACGGCGTATGGGAGCAGTTCTTCACCGAGAAGCCTGAGCCACTGACCCGCGAGGAGAAGAAGGCCTGGATTGCCCAGAACACGGGCGTGGCACTGGGCAGCGACGCATTCTTCCCATTCGGCGACAACATCGAGCGTGCCCACAAGAGCGGCGTGCAGTATATCGCCGAGGCTGGCGGCAGCATCCGTGACGACAATGTCATCGAGACCTGCGACAAGTATGGCATCGCCATGGCGTTCACCCACGTGCGCCTCTTCCACCATTAATTAAGTGAAGAACGAGGAGTGAAGAGTGAAGAATTCTACACACTTTTATATAACATAAATACGATATGAGCGACATTGACGATATTATCATGGGCGGCATGGTCTTCAAGGGCGGCGGTGGACCTAAGAAGGACGACGACGACAAGGTGAAGACCAAGGCCAAGAAGAAAAAGTACATCACGGGTGCTCACGGCAGCGGCTCTGCCCGTCAGAAGGCAAAGTATCGCCAGCAGAGAGCCAACCGCAAGAGTCAGAAGAAGAAATAAATAAAAAAATCCCCGCCGCATCGGATGAAAAAGTCCGAGCGACGGGGATTTTCTTTGCCCATTCCTTGGTAATATCAAAATAAAAGCGTAACTTTGCCACAAAAACGTGAGGCGTATGAGAACAAGATATAAAATGTCAGAAGATGATATCGCAAAGCTTAAAGCTGTTGCCTTATATGTTTTGGACAAGTGCGGTGAAACTGATTTCATCCATCTGTTCAAGATAATCTATTTTGCCGAGAGGAGTCTATACGCTAAATATGGACAGCATTTGGTGAAAGACTCTTTTGTCGCCATGGAGCATGGCCCCGTTCCATCCTATCTGTATGATGCGTTGAAACTGATGAACGGGAAAAGTGGCAACAAGTCTGTGAAAAGCATTAGCAATGCTTTGACACCGGCTGGCGGTGAGTGCGCTTGGTTTTTCGTAAAGACAAACGAAAAGCCAGACTTGGATGAACTTAGCCCTGCCGAGATAGCAGTCTTGGACGAGTCTATCGCAAAATACAGAGACTTAGATGCCAAAGCGCTATCTGAACTGTCGCATGACACGGCTTGGCACTCCGCCTGGGATACAAGGCACAATACGGTGATAACCTCTCTCGACATCGCCAAGGCAGGAAATGCTTCAAAGGAGTTTTTGGAGTACTTGAAAGAACAAGAAGCTATTAATTCCTTGTTGGAGGCATAGAATATGGTGAACATAGGGGAACTGCTCGGCAAGAGCAACCAGCTTCAAAGATTGCTCATTGATGCCGTGGAAGAAGGCGAGGTTTATCGCCTAAAGCTGTCAATCGAAGAAGGTGTTTTTCTGAGAAAAATACGCTAAATTCTGCTGAATAGCTTAAAATGAGCTATTTATGAGAATTTC
>ERZ808266.171-NODE-171-length-26461-cov-5.389154_pt1 | contig 26461 bp, 20 predicted proteins | sample MGYA00521278_ERZ808266 | MGnify/ENA primary metagenome ERZ808266 (study PRJEB31516, sample SAMN03275591) | gut metagenome | biome: mammalia-associated habitat; material: feces | host: Papio cynocephalus | place: Kenya | collected 2012-08-02 ... | reverse complement strand
ATTTCAGACCATTCAAGAGTTTTTCCCTTATTCCGAGCACACCGCTCTTTGAGAATACTTCTTTAGCTACAAGCAAGGTCATCTCTTTCAGCGATCCGGCTGAATAGATGTCAATGAGAAAGGTGTTGTAGTTTTCCTTTATGGATTTCTGTTCAAAGCAATGTCTGATAAGTCCGGTCTTGCCCAGCCTCCTTTTCGCGGACAATGCCACATTGCGTCCGTTAAGAATATGCTTGCAAAGTTCCCCGGTTTCCTTGATCCTGTCACAGAAGTATTCCTCCGGGACGAAAGGCGTGATTATGAAAGGATTTTTAACGATGTTTGCCATAATTATGTAAAACTACATTATGTAAAATAACGTAATGCAATATTACGTAAAATTTTCGAAAATTCATCTTGCGTTGATTGAATATGATCAAGAATCTTCTATAACAATCACGACGGCAGCATTTTCTCAATATAATGCTGCCGTCATACACTTTTTACCCCTGACAAGAGTAATATCGCCTGTTTATGCTCCTCTCTGTTTGCTTTTCGTGCACGGAAAACAACTATGCACGGTCATTGGGACTATTTCTTGTCGGTCCAGTAGGCCTCGATCTCCTCGAGGGTCTTGCCGGTGGTTTCCGGGACGCACTTCCACATTATGAGGAGGTACGGGACGCACATCGCGGCGAATAGGAAGAACGTGCCGGCAGGGGAGAGCGTCTCAAGCATCCATGGGGTGAGCTGGCCGATCAGGTAGGTGCCGATCCAAAGGGCGAGACCGGCGATGCTCATCGCAAGTCCGCGGACCCTGTTCGGGTACATCTCGGAAAGCAGGACGAAGACAACGGCGCTGATTGAGATCGCGGTGCAGAACACGTACAGGAGGAAGAATGTCAGCAGGAACCATGTCGGAAGGCTCTGTGGGAAGCAGAAGTAAAGGCCAATCATCAGCAGGCAGAGGATCATCCCGCCGACGCCCCACCAGACCAGCTGCTTGCGGCCGACCTTGTCGATGATCAGCAGGGCGATGACCGTCGTGAGCATATTCACAACCCCGACCAGAACCGTAGAGAACATCGAACCCTCGCCGGACAAACCCGCGTCACTGAATATCTTAGGACCGTAGTAAAGCACCGCGTTCACGCCCATGAACTGCCCGAGGATGGCGATGGCGCAACCGATCAGGACAGCCTTGAATATTCCCGGCTCCAGAAGGGTCTTCCACTCTGACTTGGCCTCTCCGGCGATGGATGCCTTGGTCTGTTCGATCTGCCGTGTCACTTCCTCTTCGGATGTGAATATTCCGGACAGGATCTTCCTTGCCTTCCCGTCCTTGTGCTTGGTGATGAGCCAGCGCGGACTCTCAGGGATGAAGAATATCACGATGAGGAACAGCAGGTCAGGAATGGTCTCGTAGCCCAGCATCCCCCTCCAGTACTCAGAGTTGAATATTCTTGTCCAAAGGTTTGTGGATGTGGAGTTCACATCAGCATCCTTGAGCACGAAGTAGTTGATCAGGTAGGCCATAAGGAAGCCTATCGTGATGGCCAGCTGGTAGAGAGACACGAGTGAGCCCCTTTTCTGCGCCGGAGCGATCTCGGAGATGTAGATCGGAGAGACGATGGAGACTATTCCTATTCCGAATCCGCCGATGATCCGGAAGAACACCAGCTGGTTGAAATCCTTGCAGACAGCGCAGCCTATCGCTGAGATGCTGAACAACAAAGCGGAGAAGATCATTGTCCTCTTTCTACCATAGTTGTCGCTCATCATTCCGGCGATCATCACACCGAGTATCGAACCGATCAGGGCACAGCCCACGTACCACCCTTCGGCGATGGTTGTAAGCTGAAACTGGTTCTTCACAATTTCTGTCGTGCCCGAGATCACAGCGGTGTCGTAACCGAACAGGATTCCTCCGATCGCCGCCACAACGGCCAGGAACACCACCCGGCCCATATTTATGCTTCTGTCCATTGTCTATTGTTTGTCAAAATATTCCATATACCTGTCGTAAAGATGCCCTGCCTGAAGGTAGGCGGACTGCGGGCTCATGAAGTGTGAGAACTCGAATGTGATGGCCTTGTCGTAGCCGCATCTGCCCGCCGCTTCCAGTTTCATCCTCAGTTTGTCGAACTTGATCGGCAGAAAGTCGATCGGCATGTCCCGATCGAAGCTCTCGGCGTTGGTCCAGCACTGCATTCCGTACTTGTCCGCGAGCTTCTTGTTGACGCTGAAGAAGGCGTCCAGTTCGTCGTAGTCTATGTGACCGTCCTGGAAGGCGCACGCATCGACATATTCATGGATTCCGTCAAAGATTTCGTTCCATTCCTCCTCGTGCTTGTCGATGGAGACTCCCTCCTTAGGGTTTGACCTCGCCGCGCTGACCGCCTTCTTGCCGTCTATCCAAGGGGAAATGAATGTTGGAAGCCCTCCGGAGATCTCCTTGCACATCCGGCCCATCTCGTGGAACGTCTGGACGCAGTCCTTGGTCTTGCGGCTGATCTCTGTGGAGATGTACCATCCGGCGAAACTCTTGTGATGCCCGTAGGCTTTCCAGACCTCATCAATGACGAACTTGTTGGTCTCCAGTTCGTAGGACATCTCGCCTGTGTCCCAGTACCTTCCGCTGTCGTACAGCCCGAATCGGAACTGCATCCCGTACTTGTCGGCGAGGCTGAGGAAAAGCTCGACCAGGTCCACGGACGGCATGTAGCATCCCTTGCCGAGAAGGTACTTGCTCGGGTAAGTGAGGAACTTGCGGTAGCCGCTCCTGATGAGGATCACCGTGTCAATCCCCATGGCCTTCATATATCTGAAGTCAAGGTCCCACTCCCTCGCTCCCCAGTTCTGGTGCGGAATGTCATGCGAGATCTCGTCCAGGAATGTCCCGGTGATCGGGATAGCATTGCCTTTAGGCACAATCAGTTCACTCTCTATTCTGTCATCGGCCTGGAGCCTTTTCGTGTTCTTTTCATGATTCGCGGCGCACGAAGCAAACGGCGTCACCGAAGCGGCCGCGACTGCCATTCCGGCACTCTTCAGAAAAGATCTTCTGTCTGTCATAATGTGTTATGAATATTATAGTTATTGCAAAGATAGCGACGATGCTCTTCAAATATCGCATGTATTGCCGAATTCCATCACAAACATGCTGTCTGTAATAATCAGTTATCCGTTTTTTTGCGTGGGCTTTAGGCTGATTGTGAATCCCCGCTACTGGCCAACGAAATTGATAGACGGTCCTTTGAGGTCACTTTTTCTTTTGGATAACATATGCTTCCGGATTGGCTTCGAAGTCAGCGTCCTTCGCATCCTTGTAGATTGTGGCCTCGTATTTCTCTCCCTTCTTAAGAAAAGATAAGTCCACAACGGCGATTCTGGCGTTTTCGTCCGTTATGCCTCCTACGTACCATTCATTTTTACCCTTGGACTTGCGCGCTACGGTGATGTAATCACCTGGCTCTGCTTCAAGATAGATGCTTTCATCCCAGTCAACAGGAACGTCTTTGATGAATTGGAAAGCATCCATATAACGTTCATAACTTTGGGGCAAGTCCGAGGCCATCTGAAGCGGACTGTACATTGTGAGGTACAAAGCGAGCTGCTTGCAGAGCGTTGTGCGGATCTGACCGTGTGGCTTGTCAAGAAATGATATCTTTATGTCAAAGATGCCTGGTGTGTAGTCCATAGGACCGCCCACCAACCTTGTGAAAGGAAGGATGGTCTGGTGGAACGGCTTGTTTCCTTCGTAAGGCTCGAATTCTGTGCCTCTTGCTGATTCGTTGCATATCAGGTTGGGATATGTGCGGCAAAGTCCTGTCGGGCGGACGGCCTCATGCGCATTGACCATGATATGATGCTTCGCGGCTTCCTTTACGGCATAGAGATAGTGGTTGATCATATATTGTCCTGAGTGATGTTCGCCTCGTGGCCGGATATTTCCGACATATCCGCTCTTTACAGCGTCGTACCCCATTCCATTCATAAATCTGTACGCCTTTTCCTTCTGTCTTTCATATGACCGCACTCCTGAAGAAGTCTCGTGGTGCATCACAAGTCTGACTCCCCTGTCATGTGCATATTCGTTCAATGCTTTCACATAGAAATCGGGATACGGAGTCACAAAGTCGAAAGTCTCCTCTTTTGCCCAAGTCCAGTCTTCCCACCCTATGTTCCATCCTTCGACAAGAACCTGCCCGAAGCCGTGTTCGGAAGCGAAGTCAATGTACCTGCGGACGTTAGCGTTATTGGCACCATGCATTCCGTTGCTGTGAGCCTTGGTATAGTCCGTCTCTCCTATCCGGATGCTCGGAAAGTCCCAAGTATAGTTCCAGCTGCTTCGTCCGGTAATCATTTCCCACCATACCCCTACATACTTGACCGGATATATCCAGGATGTGTCATCGTACGAACATGGATCATTCAGATTGAGGATGAGGTTAGAGGCGAGAATCTTTCGCGCATCGTCAGACACCATGACTGTACGCCAAGGAGTGTGGCATGGTGACTGCATGTATGCCATGTTTCCAACAGCATCAGGCGTAAGGTGAGACCGAAAGGTGAAAGTCTTGTCATCCAAGTCCAGATGCATGCAGGAGTAGTCAACCAACGCCGCCTCGTGAATATTTATGTACAGCCCCGCTTCTGTTTTAAGTTGCAGGGCTGTCTGAACGCCTGTCGGTGAGAATTGCTCCTGAGAAGCGTTGAACTTGATTGCTGAAGGCATCAGCCCTATTATCTGTGAGAGCCTGGATTCAGTGTAGTCATATTCTTGAGTGTCGTAGTCCCCTGGAATCCAGAATGCTATGTGATCCTCGCCAAGTGCGAATTCTGTGTTCTCTTGTTTTACTGTCATAAAGCGGAGCGAACTTTGTAACGGGAATTCGTACCTGAATCCGATTCCGTCATCATAGAGACGGAATCGGATAATCATTTTTCGCTGAAGACCATCCTGTTTAAGGTAAGCGCAGAGTTCTTTGTATTGATTACGGATTTGTTTGTTTTCCCCCCACACAGGGGTCCATGTCTCATCAAATTCGGAAGTTTCTATCTTGTCTATTCTGAAACCGTCCGTCAGGTCGTCAGAATCATTGAACGAAAGGCCTAAACGGGATGGCTTGATGACGGAGATGTCCTTGTAAATCAATTCGTAAGTGGGTTCTCCCTTTCCGGAGACCGAGAAATTCAAATGAAGATTTCCGTCAAAAGAATCAAGATCGGCAGTTGCTGGCCCAGTAAAAGCCACTATGGCAGAAGCGAGAAATGTGAATATCATGATTTGTTTTCAGGAGTCAAGCGGAGTATGACCACACCGTGAGCCGGCACTTTGAATTTCATTTTATCTTTGGTTGAACCTATGTCCTTATGAGCCCACAGATCGCGGACTCTATAAGGCTGCTGCCAAGGTAGCAGATGTCCATAATATATTTCTTTTGCCCAGTTGAGCTCAAATTCCCAAGGCTCTGCGGAACGGTTGAAGAAGCAGACAGCACCGTCTCCATCGCTTAGTTCCTTGACCCAGGTCTCATGATCTCCTACCTTCATGTACCTCACGCCTTGACGTCCGAGTTTGTCTTGGTCTACAGCGATGACTTCTTTATTGAGCAGAATTTCAAGGGTCTCTTTGTCCATGGTCCGGAGGTCGTTTCCGGCAAGGAGTGGTGCAGCCATCATACACCACATGGTGAAATGTGAGCGATTCTCCTCCATCGTGAGGACTCCGTTGCCTATTTGGAGCATGTCCGGGTCGTTCCAGTGGCCTGGACCGGCGTATTTTGCAAGTCCTGCGTTTTTGTCGATGATCCCGCATACTCCTGTTCCACCCCAATGGTTCACTCCGTCAAATATATTGCAGATGTCTCCGGTGGTGCGCCAAAGGTGGCCAATGCCTTTAGCCCATTCCCATGGATGGCTGTTTCCCCATTCGCAGATAGAGAAGACAATAGGACGTCCACAAGATTTGAGAGCATCGCTCATAGTCTTGTATGCTGCCATGGGAGATTGTCCCTCATCGAAGCACCAGTCAAATTTAAGGTAATCCACACCCCATCTGGCGTAAGTGAGCGCATCTTGGAACTGATAGCCGCGGCTGCCAGGACGGCATGCGCACGTCTGTGAGCCGGCGCATGAGTACAACCCGAATTTCAACCCCTTCGAGTGTACATAGTCGGCTAAAGCCTTGATACCATTAGGAAAGGCTTTTTCATCCGCGATTATACAACCATTCTCATCCCTGCTGACCTGCCAGCCGTCATCAAGGTTAAGATAGGTGTATCCGGCATCCCTCATGCCGGTGGAGACCATCAGGTCTGCGATTTTCTTGATCTGGTCCTCATTGATTTTGGTTCCGAAACAATTCCATGAGTTCCAGCCCATCGGAGGAGTCTGAGCGAGTTCTTCGAAAGATTGAGCGTGAAGGTTCAGACCAATTACGCATAGCGCGATAGATAAAATGAATTTTGTCATGATTATTTTGGGTAAATGTTCTGTGAGGAAACGTCTGTTGGGAACAGTTCATCTCCAGGAATGGAGTTGTAGCTGAAACTAATTATTCGCCCTTCTTGCAGATACGTATATTATCTATACAAAAATTTCGAGTGTATTCCTGGGCGGATTCGAGACGTATGTTGAATGAGTGGTAGCGATGGTTCTCAGGATATGATGTGGAGCGGTTCACTACAAACGGCACGGAGATCGTTTCCCAACGATTGAAGTTCTGGAGTTTGATGTCTGCCGGGTTCCAGATCATAGGAGAGGCATCCCAGAATAGATATGTACAGAACTTGATTTTGCCGTCAATCAGTTGGTTGGCGGAGCAGAACTCCATCTTCACTTCGTAGTCTTGATAGTTGTCCAGCATGTCATCGGTCACTGCTGTGCCGCTGATTTCCGCAATGTACCACCATCCGGACCATTCGGCGTTTGGATCCACACGAAGGAAATTACCACTCAGACGGTATTTGTCTTTAGGGTCAGTCACAACATATTGAGGGTTTGACGGAACCAACTCGTCAAAGTCCATGATCATGCACTGTCTGTCATAGTAGTAGCCTGGGCAAAAGGCCTCAACGCCATGCTTGTTCGCTACCAGCTTGACCTTTACATTCTTCACTACATCTTTCGGTACTTCGGTCGTGAGATGTGTGTCTGAAGAGGTGATCACCTTTGACGGTTTATCTCCGAAATAGACAGTGGCATCCTCAGCGTTGATGTCGTAAAGGTTGAAGAACTGTCCGTACATGACCAGAGTGTCGCCAGGGGCGGTATATTCGTTGAACATTCGCTCCAATATCAGATTCGGTGCGACTGTGAGGAAATGAATCTCCGTAGTACCTTTTTCATTTGCGATGTAGATCTTGTCTGTTTTCTCGTTTGGAAGAGCGACCGGTATCTTCATGAAAAGGGTATTGTTTTCAGTGTACACCTCATCAAGCGGAACATTTATGTCATTCACTTTGATGAAGGTGATGTTGGCCTTGTCGATTCCTTCGCCGTGGATCGCAATGAAGTCTCCCATGGCGGCTTGGGATATCTGAGTGTTTGGGTCTGCAATCGTGGTGACACCATCAATGCTGATGGGGACGAATATTTGACCTTTTTCTGAACATGACGAGATTGTCAGCATGACCGCAGCGACCGCGGCTGCTCCAAATAGTATTCTATTTTTCATATATATCAGTAATTAAAGATTAAACACTGCGGGCTACCATCCTGGGTTGTTATTTTCGATGAACGGGTTTGCATTGACTTCATTTGGCGGAAGAGGCAGAAGCAGATGTTTTTCCTCACGTCTCTTGACCACACCATTCTCGTCGGTGGTGCCAATAGCATTCATTACCTGTAGATAGATGCCCCAGCGGATAAGGTCTGTACGGCGCACGCCTTCTCCTGCAAGTTCCTTGACCCTTTCTTCCAGGATGTATGAACGGAACGATTCCTTGGTGAACGGAGTCTCTTCGTTTCTTTTAGAGCATAGGGTACTGTTGTTGCGCTTGTTGAGTTCATCAACCATGGCCATGGCTCTCTCGGTTGGCCCGTTGACTTCGTTGTCTGCCTCGGCATAAAAGAGTATTGTCTCGGCATAGCGCATATAAGGCCAGTTGTAGTCACTGCGGTTACCATCGAGCGGATATACCGAAACCTGTGAGAACTTCATGAGTTTCGAACCATAAAGGTGGGCGGCATAAGAGACTTGGTCGGTCTTGTCATACCCTCTTTCTCCCTTCCTGACATAAATGCTGTCCCTTTCAGGATAGAACACGTAAGTGATTTTTCCTGTGTTTTCGTTATACCAGTTGGGGATGCGGTGAAGGACACCCCAAGTGATACGTTCGTCCTCATAGTCATCGAAGAGTTGGAGCCAATGGTCGCGCTGAACATAGTAGCCGCTTGACCATGTTCCGTGATTGACAGGGTCTGGCCATCCAAGATACTCTTTTGGTACGAAGTTGGAGTAGAGAGTGCCTTGTCCGAGGACTGTCTGGAGAGTGAATTCGAACTCCGGCCCATTCTTGTTTGAGTTTGCCCATAGCGCTTCCTGACTTGGAGCGAGTTCGAACTCACCGCTTTTGATGCATTCCTCGGCTTTCTGGAAGGCTAGCCTATAATATTCTTGAGAATCAAACTCTTCGTATCCAGCCACAAGATTCTTTGTGTGGGTGATAGGAACCGGCATGAGCCGGGTAGTCGTGCCATCGGCATTGGTCTTTGATCCAGGGCCACCCTTTACTGTGATTCTACCCTCTTTCATTGACGCTGAACCGATGGTCGCATACACTTTCGCAAGGAGCGCCGTGGCGGAAGCGTGGCATGGATGTCCTTTCTGCCATTGAGGGTCATTGCGGGAGAACAACGTGCTTTCCGCTTCCTTCGCACAGCGGATGATCTCTTCATAAATGTCCTTTACAGACGCTCTCGGTTGCTCAGGAACGTTTCCTTCAGAAATTGAAGTCTTGAACAGAGGCACCGGTCCGTAATGTTGTACAAGCTGGAAATATGACCATGCCTTAAGGAATTGGAGTTCTCCTTTCGCATTGTCTTTCACTTTTTCGTCGATTCCGTCAATCTTGCCTACCAGATAGTAGTGGTAATTGGCGCGATGAATGGCTTGGAAGTAGTACTGGAAAAAGTTATTGCAGGAACCGGAGTCGTAAAAATTACCGGCTCCGATATCACCGAATGCCCATGTCGGGCCAGTCTGATAGTCGCAGTCAAAGTTGGCTATGGTGTGGTAGTTACCCCATTCGAATGGGAACAGTAAAGTACAGTATGCGCCATTGACCAACTGATCATATCCCTTATCCGCAGCCACATCCTCTCCGGCCACAAATGTGAAGGTTTTTTCGTCAAGACTGTCGCATGCGGAAATCAACAGTGAGCAGAACACTGCGATGACCATTATTTTTATATTCTTCATTTTCATGATATTTTAGAATGAAACCTGAACACCAAAGTTGAAAGTGCGGGCACTTGGGTACGAAGACACGTCAACGCCACGTCTGGATGCGTCACTTCCGAATGAGTTCACATCTGGATCGTACCAGTCGTATTTTGAGATCGTGAAGAGATTGCTGGCGCTTAACACAAGGTTTATTGATGTTATGTATTTCACTGGATTATAGAATGAATAGCTGATCGAGATATTCTTGCAACGGAGATATGATCCGTCCTCAACGTAACGGTCTGATGCTTTCATCGAACGAGTGTATGTTCCATCCGGACGAGGCCATTTAGCCCCTTCCTTGTTTGTCTCCGTCCAACGGTTGTCGTATACGAACCTTGGCATGTTGTTGCCACCTACAAGGTTGAAAGGAAGCAGATTGGCATTGAGGATGTCATTGCCGTGAGTACCCTGAAGGAAGATACTGAGGTTCCAGTGTCCCAAGGTGAAAGTATTTGTGATACCATACTGGAATTCAGGATTTGTGTCACCGATGATGGCCTTGTCGCGGTCGTCGAGCGCAGGATCTTCATCCAGATTTTTGTACTTGATTTGGCCTACCATGCTCTTGACCTTGGAGTCTGTCGCGTCAGTATAGTTAGGATCGGCTCTTACTTCAGCCTCGTTGTCATAGAACCCGTCTTCTATGTAGCCGTAGAGAGTCCCGATAGGATGACCGTTTCTTCTGAGAAACATTGATTCCATTCCCCAGACGACATCCGAGAATTGGTCGGCATTGAGGCCATAGACATTGTTTCTGTTGAAGTAAATGTTGGCATCAATCTTCCAGGAAAATTTGTCTTTGTGAACAGGAATGAACGAACCGGAAATCTCCAGACCGCTGTTCTCGACATTTCCATAGTTGCAGGCTATTTCCTTGAAACCAGAACTCATCGGGATAAGTTTGTATTGTAAAAGATCCTTTGTGTTCTTGTAATATCCGTCAACTGTGAATCTCACTCTGTTCTTGCAGAACGCTATGTCCAGACCAAGGTCATATTGATTAGTCGTTTCCCATTTGAGATTCGCGGCTGCCGGACCACCCCAGCGGTCTTCAGCCATACCGGAAGCCACTTTCCCGTCATATGCGTAGTTGGTCGCAACGAATCTTGAACGGGTGGCGTATGCGTTCACGCCTTGATTACCGGTTTGCCCGGCACTTATCCTCAATTTCAGATCATCGAAGAAATTAAGCTCTTTGATCCATTTTTCGTCTGAGATTCGCCATGCGAAAGCTCCAGAAAAGAAATCTCCCCAGCGGTTCAGGGCGAGGCGTGAGGAACCGTCCCTGCGGTATGAGAATGTAAACAGATACTTGTCCTTCATGCTATAATTTGTACGTAAGAGGAATGACATGAGTTGAGATTGACCTCTTGATGAACTGATTTCCTTATCTCCGATTGCGGCGCTGATGTCATTGTCTTCCGTTGCGTCTGTAGGAAAGTTCTTTGCGTTCATATTCTTGCTTCTCCACATCACTTTTTCGTATGTCATACCCGCGACAGCATTCACGTGATGGACACCGAAAGTCTTATCGAAGGTAAGAAGTGATTCCTCGGTGATACTCTCGTATGTGTTGTCCGACTTTACCGCATACCCATTGGTCGGAGACTGGCCGGAGCCTGTGTATCTGTTATAGTACTGGTTCCTTTCGTTGTAACTGTACCCATAACCGAGATTCTGGCGGAAAAACAGATAATCCGTGAAGTTCACTTGTGCATAGCCGTTTGCGTAAACACTCAGTGAGGAAAGAATGTTTTTTTCCTTGCGTGCGGTCAGGTATGGATTGGCCAGTCCAGAAGAGAAATCCTCGGAGTAGCCAGAGTCGGCCTCCGGGTCGAACACCGGACGTGTTGGGTTGAATCCGATAGCTGATTCGATGACACCGTAGTTTTCGGAATTGGTTCGCGCCAGTCTGTTCTCTGAGCGAGTGAATGATATGTTTGTTCCGAGTTCTAGATATTCATTCACCTTTCTGTTGTTGTTGGCGCGTGCGGTATAACGCTTATAGTAAGAATTCTGGATGACACCCTGTTGGTCGAGCATGCCTCCTGAATACATGTAAGAGCCCTTGTCGCTTCCTCCTGAAACAGTAAGATTGTACTCCTGTGAGAGGGCTGTATGGAATATCTGATCCTGCCAATTCACTCCATAGAATTTCTCCTGGTCGCCTTCTTTACGGTAATAGCCGTTCCTAAAATCGTCAGGTGAAGGGCTATAGGAACGGTTGATGACTTCGATCTCGCCTGTATCAGGATTTTTGATCGTGTTTTGTACCCATCTCCCCGGAATAGGGTAAGGAAGATTACTATCATCGACATAATCCTTGCCATCGTACTTGTAGCCGTTTCTGGTCACCTCGTTGCGGTACTCTGCATATGTCGCGGCGTCAAGAACATCTATGGTCTTGACAGGTTTCGATACGCTGAAATTAGCGGAGAAGTCAACTTTGGCTTTTCCTGTTCGTCCACTCTTTGTGGTGATAAGTATGACGCCGTTTGCGGCTCTTGATCCGTAGATCGCTGTGGCCGAAGCATCCTTCAGGACTTCGATGCTCTCGATGTCTTGAGGGGCGATTGAACTTAGAGGGTTGTTTGTCTGCTTTGTGCCATAGTCGGTCGATGGGGCTTCTCCGGTAATGAATGGAATGCCGTCTACGATGTAAAGAGGCTCGGTGGAAGTTGTGAAAGAGTTGGCTCCGCGGATCTGGATGCTGACACCAGCTCCTGGTGCACCGTCGGACTGGGCTACATTCACACCGGCAAGCTTGCCTTGAAGACCCTGATTAACACTGGCTGGATTTGTGCTTAGGAGGTCGCTGCTCTTAAGGGATGACACTGATCCGGTAAGATCGCGTTTCTTAACGCTTCCGTAACCTATGACTACGGTTTCTGTAAGTTTCTCGAAGTCATCCTGAAGTTGTACGTTAACGACGCTTTTCCCCTTGAATACTATTGTTTGTGTCTCGTATCCGATGCATGAGAACACCAAGGTCTGTCCTTTGGCGACGGAGATGGTATATTTCCCATCCACGTCAGTGACTGTCCCTGATTTCACTTTCTCTTTAATCAGTACCCCGGCACCGATAATAGGTTCTCCTTCCGTGTCAGTTATCCTTCCTGTCACGCTCTGATACTGGTCATTTCCTTGCGCATACATTGTTTTTTCAAATGATAACTGTATTAAGAAAATCGCAAGAAACATCATGAACAGATACCCGAACTTATGTGTTTTTTTCATGAAATTTTTCGTTAATTGATTAATAAATGAATAATAGTGTGGTGTTTCCCCTCTACGGGACAATTGTTGTGCTGAATTTTGCTGCCCTTAGTGTTCTGTTGTGGTCATACTCCTTATGTAAGATAAATGCTGACTGTCCTCTGCATCATACATGGCGGGCAAATCCGTGATTCGGATGCGGTCGAGGACGACATTGTCATATTGATAGATAGTTGGTTTCTTTTTGTTACTGTAATGATGTCTGTGAGGATTCTTTGTCCAAGACATTATATGCGCTTACTTTGAATTCCGAATTGATACCAGCATCCTTCACAAGCAGCGTCTCACAATCCTTGCCTTTTCTTTTGAGCATCTTCTTTACCAATCCGCCATCTCGATACACGTTGTAGCCGGCGGTGTTCTCTTCATCCGCGCACTTCCAGGTAAGCCTTATTCCATCTTTGATTTTCTTGATCTTAAGGCCAGACGGCGCGGCAGGAACAGTCGCGTCAGGAAGAGCTCCTGTCTTCAGGTACTCCCGATAGACCTTGTCATAGTTGTCATTGACAGCATTGGGGCTATTGTATGCGCTGTAGGAGAAACATATGATGTTGCTTGACACCCAATTGGCTGTGCGGAGCTGTTCTACGACCCTTGTAAGCGGAGCGCTGGACCAATGCTTCTGATCGAAAGTCTCGACATTTACCCAAAACTTTAGTCCTTCGACTGTTCTGGCAGCCTCGGAGAGTGCTCTCATCCATTCTTCCTGCATGTTGAGTTCCAGCCCTCCTGCCCCGACGCAGTCTTGAGGACAGAATATGTCACCTCCGCGGAAGTGGACTTTAGGAAGGATCCTCTTCCACATGGAGGCAGTCTCATCCTTGTCCTTTCCGACCCTATAGTTCACAAACGGAGAGAAAAGGAACGGCATTGACGGTGTGATGCGGTCAAGATGATCGAGGTTGATGTTCATGGCGTTTGCTAGGATCTGCTCTTTCTGCGGTGTGTCTGTGTTGAGGTTGTCAACCTCCCACACCCAGTACCATCCGTGCATTGCCTTCTGGTATTTCTCCTTATAGCGTGCTACAAGTTCATCCGCCAATTTGTTTCCTGTTTCCATCTGAGAGTAGAGCCACTCTTCCGAGAAATCATTTTTCCACCATCTTTCATTGGAATTGAGACCTACGAAAACTCTCATTCCGAACTTTTGTGCACTTCTGAGGCATTTTTCAAGCACGTCATAATGGCAGTATGTCTTGCCTTTCTGGTCTGTCTCCATAGTCGGCGCGAATATTAGGTAATGCATTCCTGCATTCTTGAACACCTGCATCTCGCTGTCCCAACGGGCGTCATCCCAGCTGTAAGCTTCATAAGGCTGGAAGAAAGTTCCGTCAATACGTGCGATGGGCTTGCCATCATTCTTTTGCTCGAATGTGTAGTTGAAATGTTTCCCGTTCAAATCCTCAATGTAGGTGTCGAAGCGATGTTCGTTCTCGTAGAGATTGATGATGCGGCATCCTCTGTCGAGCACTTCGGCATATGCCGGAGTGTAACCGGTCTTCCTGCCGTAGGCAAGGCAGATTTTGCCACCAACATCAATCAGATAGTCGTCATTGTGGTCATGACCGACAAACACACCTACTACATCTCTTTTGTCGAGGAAAGAGGAGAACAGTCCGGAGTTGACTCTTGGAGCGCAGACCCCTTCTTTGTCGTATCCGTATTTTCCGAAGCCCCATTTCATTGAATCGAACTCTTGGAAGGGTATGTGGAAGAAAGCCAGAGACGGAAGTGGGGTCCCTTCGTTTGCGGCTGTATAATGGTCGCTTCTTTCGCGATACCACTCAATCTGATCATAGTGGATCCAGTCATAATACCCCATTGTACGGTCTTTGAGATTGTTGTGCGAATCAAGCATGTAAAGGACCCATTTCACTTGATCGCCTTCGGAAGATAGAATAGGTATGGAACAATTGCCTGAACCGCTTACCGGTGCCTCATCATAAGTGAGGAAGTAGGGAACGTTTTTCAGATAGTCCAAGATCCTGGCATTGTTCCAGTCTGTTTCTTCATCGTGATTTCCGAATGTGACGGAGAAAGGCGTTTCCTTTTCGACGAACACATCGGAAAGTTCTTTCCAACTACCTTCGGCATCGCACCAGATCACACAGTCACCCGTCAGGACCACCATGTCAGGCTTTTCTGTGTCAATCAGTACTCGGATGAGATTGTAGGTGCTGTCTCTTAATGCTTTATAGTCACCCTTGTTGATCAGATGAAGGTCTGTCAGCTGCATGATCTTGAAGTCTCCGTCATGAAACCTGAGTTGCGGCTTCTGTGCTGACATGGTGACGGTCAGGAGGATAAAAGGTATTATTATATTGAGTATCCTTTTCATGTGTTGTCTTATTTGTCAGTTCGGAATGGGGCGAGAGGAAGTCCGTTGTTGCCGAAGAGGTTGGGCATTGAGTCATTGTCGAAACAGTAACGTGCTCCTGATGGCTGTTTCACACCTTTGGCAGTCAGGCGTATGCTTCCGTCTTTGAGTATGCTTGCTTTCGCCGGATGGAGACCTCCATTAGCGTCAATGATCTCAAAGCCGGTGATCACTTTTTCTCTGGCTGACACAGCGGCGCTGGTTTTCAAGACAACGGCGTCTCCCTTCACTTCGAATGATTCATATTCTGGGGAAAATGGCTGGAGTTCGTGTTTGCCGTAAGTCTTGTAAAGCGCAAGGTTCGCAAGACGCTCTCCGACCTGGCGTTTGAGAGTCGGGTGTATGTCGTGTACGTCATTAACCAAATCCCCTATGTGCACTATTCCTGTGTTCATGAGAACCGCCGCGACATTCTCCTGTTGTTCTCTGAGATATGCCGCGTCATTTCCGTTATAACCATCGTATGGGGCGATCTGCACCATGTAGAATGGAAGGAATGTGTGGAAACACTTGCGCCATCCTCTGATCATCGCGCTTAGCATCTTCCCGTAATCTTCATGCCTTCCGCAGTTCGCTTCTCCCTGATACCAAATTACACCGGAAATTCGGTACTTCTGAATAGGATGGATCATCGCATTGTAAAGACATGAGTTTGCCGTAGGCACCCACGAAGGCTTGAGCTTCTTTGTAAGAGGTTCAAGTTTCTCATGTCCGATGATGAAATCATCCATCCAAGGCTCAATGGCTGTGCCACCCCAGTATGATCCTATGAGCCCGACGGGAACGTCTCCAAGACCTGCGTTAATGTACTTTCCGAAATAGTAGGCGACAGCACTGAAATCATCCATCCTTTCCTTTGTGCAGAGCTCCCATTCCCCCTGAATGCGTTCCACCGGATAACGTGATGAGGCTTTGTCTACTTTGAAGACCCTGATCTTGCTGTTGTTGAAAAGGTTGGACTTGTCCTGCTCGTCATCAATGCGGTACATGAAAGGGTATTCCATGTTGCTCTGACCTGAGCAGAGCCATGGTTCTCCCATGAGGATGTCCTTGACCTCAGCGCGGAGTTCGTTCTTCCATCCGAAGAATTTGATGCTGAACGGACCTTCTTCCTTGGGGGTCTGGATAAGAGTCTCCCAATAGTTGTTTTTGTCTGCGCGGACGTGCAAGGTGTCTTTTTCGGCCCAAGAGCAGACAATCTTCAAGTCCCACTCGGCGGGGCACCATCCCCAGAGCTTAACTGGAGAATCGCGTTTCATCACGGCATGATCGCTGATGATTGACGGCAGCACGAAGTCAGCGGAATCCTGTGCGTTGAGGACAAGGCTGCTTATCAGGCAGGCCAATATGAAGATGATTTTTTTCATGTCAATCAGAATTTCTGTGATTTATACCAGTTCATGTAATCCGTGTACAGCTTTTCGCTGCAGTCAGTAAGTCCGGCCGGAGCCTTTGAGAATGGCTTGTTCATGATTCCGAGATACTGATACACAAGGATCTTGTCAACATAAGGGGAGATTGCCTCCATCTGTTTTAGGATTCGCCCGTTGAAGTCTGCGGGTATGAGGCTGCCGTGGGTTGTCTGTTCGAAACTGAACAACTCCATGTCTGCCCAGATCCTAGAGCGCGCGGCTTTCTGATGTGCCAGATAGAGCTTCTCAAAATACTTTGCGGAATCCTCCAGTTTCGTCGAATTCACTCCCACGCCGTCTTGGTATGCTACAATGTCCACATCCAGATCCTCAAGCTGACGGACGAATGTGTCATCGAATTTCACCTTCTTTATGTTGTAAGGCGCGATCAAGGTTCTGGTGGAGGAGCAGAGCGAATGTGCTATGCGTGAACTTTCATTCACGTACGGCTGAACAAAATCACCGTAGTAAGGATCCAGCCAGCATTCGTTCGAGAAGTACCATCCGTAGAAACTCTTATGGTGACCGTAACGCCCCCATATTTCTTCCATTGCGGATTCTCTTTTCTTTGCGATATCCTTGTCTGTCATCATTTTGACAGCATCCAGATCGTCACCCCAGAAGCCGTTGCTGACAAAGAACTTGATTCCGCATTCGTCAGCCGCTGACAGCACTTCCTCAAGTGGGTCATCGCATCCCATCTGGATCTTTGGTGCAAGTGCCGTGTCGAAATAGGCCTTGCCGCAAGTGGCCATATTCATGAGGACAAGATATTCCATCCCTGTTTCGCGGATTTCAAAAATTTTATCCCGCCACATCTGCGCAGTGAAATTTGTAAGGTCTCCGTCCCAGTTCACACCTTCTTTTCCGCCGGGGTGGTTGAATTCGAACCATGAACCTGAGATTGGTTTGATCGAGGCATTCTTCGCGGCCTCATCTTTTAGCGAGGCTGCGAATGATGGCCCCGGAAATGCTGAGGTGAGCCCGAACGAGGCTGCTCCCAAGCCAAATACTCGCAAGAAACTTCTTCTATCCATGATTGTTGATTATCTGTTAGCTAAATCTTCAAGTATTGTCCAGCACTGGTACAATCCTCTTGGAACGTGGAAGCAACCTTTCCATTTGCCGCCTTTAAGAGGTAACAGCACTTCTCCGCGGCGGTTCAGATACCCGTACCATTCAGGATATTCCGTGTCCTTGAAGTGTGTCCAAGTGTAATTGTGAACTTTTTCGAACCAATCAAGGCATCTCTCGTCACCTGTGAGTTGATAGCCTTTCAGGAGTGAAATAAGAGTCTCTATGTGGACCCACCAGAGTTTCTGGTCCCACTCAAGTTGCTGTGGAGGGTAACCTTTGCGGTCCAAGAAGTAAAATATACCGCTGTATTCCTTATCCCACCCGTATTCAATCATTTTGAGGGTGGTGTTTTTCGCTTTCTGGATAAGTTCCGGACGTCCAAGCCTTTTCCCAAGATCCATGATGAACCACATAGCTTCGATGTCATGTCCTGGAGTTACTTGACGACCCTCAAAGCAGTCAATCAGACTTCCGTCCACTCCTACGTTTTCTACGATTATGCCCCCGAGTTCAGGCCTTAGGAAGACATCCATCACTTCGTGGATGCAGTTTTCAATCTTCTCCTCCAGAAACCCATCCGGTAACAGGTGTTCTATTTCCAGCGCAAGATTGCATAGGATCATTGGCAACGCGAAATTTTTCATGTCGCGAGTGCCCGGATAAATCTTGTTCCACCGCCCTTTAGGATTTGACTGCTTGTCAAGAACTATCTGATAAGTCTTCCAAGCGATGTCTGCGTACTCTTTGTTTCCCGTGGCGAGAGCAAGTTGGCCAAAGGCCATTGTGGCGAAAGTGTATGAGAATATGTTATAGGGCTCAACAATTGGTCTACCATCCCTTGTGAGAGAGAAGTACCAATCAAGATTCCCATCGTGTCCGTACTTCTTTAGGAATTCGGCGCCGTGGATGGCGCAGTCAAGCCATTCCTGCTTTTTCTCTACCTTATTATATAGCATAGAGAATAGCCATACTTCACGTCCTTGTAGCCAGATGAATTTGTCGGTGTCAAACACATTCCCTTTTCTGTCAAGGCATGTAAAATAGCCGCCGTATTCCATGTCCTGGGATTTCTCCAGCCAAAAAGGGAGAATCGAATCCATAAGTTCTGTCCGATACAGTTCGGCTATTTTTTTGAAATCAGTCATACTGTTAAATAATTATTGTTATTATTCCCTGACCCTCAGGGATAGTCAACTATCTATCTTCGCCAAAGATAGAAACTCGTTTTATTTAATACAAATATCTATTAATTAATGTTAATTAAATTATTTACTTTTTAAATTAAGTATAATGTTTTGTTGAAAAAATATCGGATAAATATAAGTAATATAATTAGTTAATGTTAAAAACCCTATTTGTGCGTTAATTTTGTATTAAGTGGGAAATTTTATAAATATTATGTAAAATACTAGGTAATTATTTCGTATATTTGCCATAATGAATTTTTAATTGCAAGCTTATTCGATAATACCTTTTGAGCCATGTATGACAAGTCGAAGGATGAAGCCAATTCGAAAACCATCCGAAATAATATCGTAAGGCAGATGTTTAACTACGCTCTGAACCACGGCAGTTTCCTGCTTTCTGATCTTGTCAGGATGACGGGATACAGTGTAACGACGATAAATAAGTACATTACCGCCATGCATGATGAAGGACAGGTGACTGTGTTGGGAAAAGTCCAGAAACATACCAAAGGACGCCAGGCGGTAAGATACGGAGTGAATCCGGAATCCGGCTATTTTCTTGGAGTGGATGTCAAGGCATTCGAACTGTCTCTTGGGCTGATTGATTTGTGCGGCAGCATGATTGCTATTGAGGAAGACAAGACTTTCGTCTTTTCCAACACCCATGAATGTCTGGAATACGTGTGTCAGAAGGTTGAAGGTTTTATTGAGGCGCAGACTGGGATTGACAAGAATAAGATATTGGGGATATGCTTTAATCTGTCCGGTCGCGTGAATGCTATGGCTGGCACGAGTGCGTCTGTCTTCAACTTCGAGGAGATGCAAGGTGTGTCCCTATCTGAATTGCTTTCGGAACGGTTCGGTAGGAACGTTTATCTGGAAAACGACTCGAAATCCATGGCTTTCGGAGAATATGTTTCAGGTGCTAACCAAAAGTACCAGAATATGCTGTATGTAAACCTCGGTTGGGGGTTAGGTCTTGGTATTATAATATATGGTAAGATTTATTATGGGATGGATGGCTATTCTGGAGAACTTGGCCATATTCCTGTCTATAATAATAATATTCTTTGCCATTGCGGAAAGAAGGGCTGTCTTGAGACTGAGGTCTCTGGGAGGGCATTGCATAGAAAAATAATGGAACGCCTCAGGGCCGGTGAGGAATCGTTACTGGCAGGGATTATCAAGGAGGGAAGAGAGATTACGATTGATGATATCCTTCAGGCAGTGGAGAAGGAAGACCCGCTCGCATGGGAGGAAATGGATAAGGTGGCCTACAATCTTGGTAAATCGGTGGCTATGCTCATAAATGTGTTTAATCCGGAAGCCATTGTCGTAGGAGGGATATTCTCAGATGTCGATCCTGCGTTCATCAAGGCTATTGAACTTTCGACAAGAAAGCATTCTCTCAAACTTGTAAGCCAGAAGGTAGATTTCTTGGGGTCATCATTGAAACAGAATGCCGGTGTGATAGGTGCTTGTATGACAGCGAGGACCAGAACGTTCGATAAACAAGGTTTTTAATTTTTTTTTGAAATATGAGAATATTAGTATGTGCCGTTATGTCATTAATGATTTTGTCCGGCTGTTCGTCAGGAAAGGGCTACAAGCGTCGGATTACTCTGGAGAATGACGTCGATTCGTTGTCATATATGCTTGGAATAACCAACACCCAAGGGCTGATGGATTACCTCAGGCAGGATCTGAACATGAGCCAGGATTTTATGGACGAGTTCTTCAAGGGTTTTGACAAAGGAATAGGTGGCGTAAGTGAGAAGGACAAGGCGTATATGGCCGGAGTCCAGATCGGTGAAAGGGTGTCCGAAAAGATCTTTGAAGGGCTGAATAGGCAGGTCTTCGGCGAGAGTGAAAAGGATTGCCTTTCCAGGAATTTGTTTATCAAGGGTTTTGTAGGTACGCTGAAGTATCCGGACAAGATGTCCACGATGGCTGCTCAGAAATACATCGATGAGAATATGATAAGAATTCATGACCGCGCCAGACGCAGTGGGCAGGATTCAAAGTGATGTCGAATCACTGATTGCCTAATTAGGAAAATAGTGACGTCTGAAAATTATCCTCAGTGCCGGCTTTTCGCATTTGATACACCGACTGGTTCAACATTTTGAGGAAGGACTGCTGAGTACGATTCCGGCTGTGGTTACCGCCATGCTGGGAATGTTCACCGGCAGATATGTCAAGGAATCCAAAGATTCCGGCGGCCGCAAGACCGTGAAGATGCTTGCCGCCGCTGCCGTCATGGCAGTCATCGCCGCCGTCTGGTCTATCTGGTTCCCTGTCATCAAGAGCTTGTGGACCAGCACATTCGTCCTCGCCGCCGCGGCTTGGTCGGTAGGCCTTTTCGCGATATTCCATTACCTCATCGATGTCAAAGGCTGGCGCAAAGGAGTCCTTTTCTTTCAGGTCGTCGGTATGAACTCGATCACCATTTACCTCGGACAGGCCATATTGCGTTTTGACTCGATGACAGATTTCTTCTTCGGCGGTGTTATGGGCTTACTCCCTGAGCCTTGGTCCAAACTCGTCTTCAGTCTCGGCTACTTCGCTCTCTGTTGGCTCCTCCTCTATTTCCTCTACAAGAAAAACTGCTTCCTGAAAGTCTAAACGAATACCGCAAACCAATTAAAATTACTTGTCTTGAGGGAGAAATATTGAGAAAATGAAAGGTATCCCACAAAAACGTGCGGATATCTTTCGACGAAACGAATATTTTGTATCTTCGTCGAAAATTATAAGGCGATGGGTGTTATTGGACGAAAGCGTGAATTGAATTCTATGTCTTATTTCAATATTTCCCAATAGCCACCCTTGCTTCCGATGCGGCGAATAATACCATCGTTCTTTAATTGATCGATATTATATCTTACTCCAGCTACTGACAGATTGCAAATGAGAGATAATTCTTTTATTGTAATTGTTGGGGTAGAACGTATTGCCCGAAGTATAGTGTCTTTCGCACTGTCGGCAGTTTTCGTGCTAGTTTTCGTGCTAGTTTTCGTGCTAGTAGCAGAATCCTTGCGATAGTATGTTACCGTAGAATATGTTATGCCGCTGTTGAATGTCACATCATTACCAGTGAGTTCGCTCCATTTACGAATCTTGTCAATTCCATATCCGGCATTTTCCCCCAGTTTCGCAGCACGGAAAAGCTTGATTATGGCCGGATTTCGTGGTTGGGAAATCGTCTCTGACACCAGCCTTTCTATCGGTACGTGAAAACTGCCTGGGTTCTGAAGTTCTATCCTGTCAGTATAGACACGTATTGTTGGATGCATCGGGCTAAAATAGTCAGAATGTGCCAGAAAATTCACCAATCCTTCTTTCAGGGTATACAACTGGGAATCATCTTCTGGCGAAACGCCTTCTGCCGTGGTTGTAAAGGGGTTGTCAGTATAAAGGCGGAATCTTTGAATAATCACCTTATAATATTCCCACAGGTTCTCCTGTTCCTGCATTCTGAAAGTATATCTTTGAGCTGCGTCATTATAGGATATCCCAGGTATTTCTATATAATCCACCCAGAAGCTTGGAATAAACCGATGAATACTATCAAGCTTTCCTAACATGAGCAAGCCTCCTATGCTGAGTTCAGATGAACCTCTCGCATAAATTCCAGTCTTGCGACAGAACGTGTCATTATCAGCATCTCCGCATAAGGGTAATTTTCATTGAAGATTCTTATATGTCGTCTGAACGTGTCAAATGAGCCTGAATCAATGTCGTCAAAGGCTGTACCAGAAGCAGGTTCATCAGATTTCATTCCGAAAGCCTGATCTCTAAGCATTGCGTTGATTTCCATTTCGGTCGCGCGCCTGTCCCCAGAACCGGAACGGATGAACGTATTTGTTATGCTGGTATACCACACAGGCTTGAATGGGGACGAAGAAATATAGAAGGCAAGAACAAGCTTTCCATCAACCGAGTATTTCTTTGAAATTGGCAATATCTGATGGTTCATCTTGTTGCCTGATCGTAACGTGTTTAGAAAATCGGATTCTATCTTTTCGCCACTGGCCACTCCTTCGACTTCAAACTTCTTACCTTTCTGCACGACTCCGAACACAATCCAACCGCCAGAGCAGTTTGCAAATGCGCTGACACTTTCCCAAATATTCTTTGGAAGTTCATTCTTTGCGCTTTTCACCTCAAAATCTTCCCATTCAATGTCTTGAAGCCGTTCTATCAATTCGCCTTTTGTCATATAAAGCAATCGTTTCTCGTTTACAAAAATAACTATAATAATCTAAAATAATCTAATTCTAACAAAAGCCCTCTTTTTAATATATTCAATCTCATCAATCTCATAGAGTCAATCGTTACCTTTTTTTTGCCACATTGGAAAAATTGGATTAATTTTGAAGTCTTAATATTCCCCGTCCGTCTATGACAGAAAAAATCATCATTCTGGATTTCGGCTCACAGGTCACGCAGCTAATCGGGCGCAGACTTCGTGAACTGAACGTTTATTGCGAAATCTATCCGTTCAACAAGGTCCCGGCGCTCGACTCCACTGTCAAGGGTGTCATCCTCTCCGGAAGCCCATGCTCGGTGCGCGACAAGAACGCCCCGCAGATCGACCTGGGCGGCATCAAAGGCCGGTTCCCTCTTTTGGGAATATGCTACGGCGCTCAGTATCTTGCCTATAAATTCGGCGGCGAGGTGCTTGGCTCCTTGGCTCGTGAATATGGCCGTGCGATGATGGATGTTGTTGCCCCAGAATCTCCTTTGCTTAAAGGAGTCCCGGCCCACTCTCAGGTCTGGATGTCACACGGTGACACGATCGCCAGGCTTCCTGAGGGTGCTGAGGTGATCGCCTCCACCGAAAGTGTAGCCAACGCCGCCTTCCACATCAAGGGAGAGCAGACATACGCCGTGCAGTTCCACCCGGAAGTCTTTCACACGACCGAGGGCACGAAAATCCTCGGCAATTTCGCTCTGGGAATATGCGGCTGCAAAGGGGATTGGACTCCGGCCTCGTTCATCGAGACGACTGTCGCCAGTCTCAGGGAGCAGATAGGAAACGAGAAGGTCATCCTCGGCCTCAGCGGAGGAGTTGACTCGACGGTCGCCGGAGTTCTGCTGAACAAGGCCATCGGCCACAACCTCACCTGCATATTCGTGAACAATGGCTTGTTGAGGAAGAATGAATATGAGGATGTTCTGGCCTCGTACAAGGATATGGACCTCAATGTCATCGGCGCGGACGCGTCCAAGGAGTTCATCTCGGCTCTCGCCGGAGTGACCGAGCCGGAGGCCAAGAGAAAGATCATCGGAAGACTCTTCGTCGAGACTTTCGACAAATACGCCCACACGATCGAGAATGCCCGTTGGCTTGCCCAGGGTACGATCTACCCAGATGTGATCGAGTCCGCCGGCATCGAGGGCATCGCCTCGAAGATCAAGTCCCACCACAATGTCGGTGGCCTTCCCGAGAAGATGAACCTGAAGATAGTCGAGCCGCTCAGGATGCTCTTCAAGGACGAGGTCCGCAGGGTCGGACGCGCCCTCGGCATCAAGGAGGAGCTTGTGGGCAGACATCCTTTCCCAGGACCGTCACTTGCCATCAGGATCATCGGCGACATAACGGAGGAAAAACTGAATGTTCTCCGCGAGGCCGACGACATATTCATAAAAGGACTTCGTGAATATGATTGCACGTCGCTCCATTTCCCGTCCGCTTCGGATCCGCGCATCGAGGCGAAGAACCTTTACGACGCCATCTGGCAGGCCGGGGTCATCCTGCTGCCGATCAAGAGCGTGGGAGTGATGGGAGACGAAAGGACCTACGAGAATCCTGTGGCCCTTCGCGCCGTGGTCTCCACCGACGCCATGACCGCCGACTGGTTCCATTTCCCTTACGATTTCCTCGCCCAGGTCAGCAACGACATCATAAACAAGGTCAAGGGGGTCAACCGCGTAGTCTATGACATCTCCTCGAAACCGCCCGCAACAATCGAGTGGGAATAAAGGAATATGGATATTCAAGTCGCAAAGTTGTTCAAGAATGAATCTTGAACAACTTTTTTTGAAATATATGCAGATTGGTGGCGAATTATTGAAAGAATATACATATCTTTGCACTGCATTTGAATAAATATGCTTTTGACATGAAAGGCAAACTCGAAAGGCAAAGAATAATAAGAGAGGTCATCAAAGACAACAGGGTCTCCAACCAAGAGGAACTTTCCACACTTTTGGAGCAGCGTGGACTGTGTGTCGCGCAGGCTACATTGTCCAGAGACATCAGGGAACTTCGCATAACAAAGATCCACGACGGCAATGGCTATAGTTACCGCCTTCCCCAGCCGGGAATGTTGCGTAGTGTGCTTCATGAGTCATCAATGACATCGGACAGCATTGACAGCCTCGAATTCTCGGGATCGATGGCAGTGATCAAGACCAGGCCTGGCCATGCCGGCATGATTGCCTCCATAATTGACGAAGGGCATCTTCCAGGGGTTATGGGAACATTGGCTGGAGATGACACGATACTTCTGGTTCTCAGGGAAGGATTCGCGCATGACGATGTTGCCGGTTCTCTTGCGAACATATTCAAAGGTGTCGGTGGCAAAAGGGTGAATTAGAGTATTTTAAACGAACTGTACAAAAGATGACACAGGGCGAATTGACTATTGAGGTCGCTTCGGAGAAGCACCTCATTTATGTCGATGAGATTCTTAAGACAATAGAGGACGCGGCCAAGGTAAGAGGTACCGGCATCGCCAAGAGAAAGCCGGAATATGTGGCCCAGAAGATTAAGGAGGCCAAGGCCGTGATAGCTCTTCAAGGAGAGAGGTTCGCTGGATTCAGCTACATCGAGACGTGGGAGCACAAGCAGTACGTGACTACTTCCGGACTGATTGTGCATCCTGACTTCAGGGGCTTGGGGCTTGCCAAGAGAATCAAGGACCTGACCTTCTCGCTGGCTCGTACACGGTGGCCTCACGCGAAGATATTCAGTCTCACCAGCGGGGCGGCCGTGATGACGATGAACACCCAACTTGGTTACAAGCCTGTGACTTTCGCCGAGCTCACCAGTGATGAGGCTTTCTGGAAAGGTTGCGAGGGATGCATCAATGTGGATGTGCTGAAGCGTACCGACAGAAAGTACTGCATCTGCACGGGGATGCTCTTCGATCCGGAGGAGCACCTTCCCGCCAAGATACCTCAGGAAGTCCTCGAACGCATCCGGAAGATCGATGAGGCTGAGAATGACAACAAAAAGGATTAATGAATATGGAAAAGAAAAAGGTAGTGGTCGCCTTCAGCGGCGGCCTTGACACATCATTCACGGTGATGTATCTCGCCAAGGAAAAAGGCTATGAGGTTTACGCAGCCTGCGCCAACACGGGCGGATTCAGCGAAGAGCAGCTGAAAGACAATGAGAGGCACGCCTACGAACTGGGCGCCAAGGAATATGTCACCCTTGACGTTACCAAGGAATATTACGACAAGAGTCTCCGTTACATGATCTTCGGCAACGTGCTGAGGAACGGCACGTACCCTATCTCGGTTTCCTCCGAGAGGATATTCCAGGCCATGGCCATCGCCCGCTACGCCAAGTCAATCGGAGCCGATGCCATAGCTCATGGTTCGACTGGTGCCGGCAACGATCAGGTGCGTTTTGACATGACGTTCCTCGTGATGGCTCCGGGAATTGAGATCATCACCTTGACAA
>ERZ808266.170-NODE-170-length-26489-cov-8.126163_pt1 | contig 26489 bp, 46 predicted proteins | sample MGYA00521278_ERZ808266 | MGnify/ENA primary metagenome ERZ808266 (study PRJEB31516, sample SAMN03275591) | gut metagenome | biome: mammalia-associated habitat; material: feces | host: Papio cynocephalus | place: Kenya | collected 2012-08-02 ... | reverse complement strand
GATCGCGTCGCCGACATCGACGCCTTGGCCGAAGCCGTCAACGACCGTTATGACATCAACGGTCTGGCTCTGTCCAAGACGATGGCGAACGAGCTGCGCAAGATTCGCGTGCCGTCCACCGGGCAGCGTTTCTACCCGGAGATTCCGCTGAACCTGCAGGTCGGCCAGCTGGAAGGCGTTCCGGCCGCCACGTCCGGTACGGTCAACGGGCGTCTCATCACCGACACCCCGACGAACGTGCTTGCCTTCATGGGTGATTTTAGCCTCATCCGCTGGGGCATGGTGCGTGACATCTACAGCGAGATCATCCAGTACGGCGACCCGGACCAGACCGGTGCCGACCTGAAGGCGCACAACCAGATCGCCTACCGTACCGAGGCCATGTACTCGTATGCGATTCTCGACCCGAAGGGCATCGCCGTGCTCAAGACGGCGGCGAAGCCCACTGGCAAGGAAGGCAAGTGATGAGCGTCATCCAACCTCTCGTGGTGCAGGGCGGCACGGGGGCGGGCCTGTTCTCGCTGCCTGTGCGCCTCGTCAACCCGGACGGCACGGCTTACGCGCCCGCATCGGGGTCCGGTACGGCTTATGTGCTTCCAGCCGCGACGTCTGACGCGTTGGGCGGCGTGAAACTGCAGGTGTTCGGCGACGCCATCGGCAACGCGAGCGAGAACGTCGCGGCCGCAGCAGGCGAGGCGCCGACCCAGGCCGAGTTCGATGCCGTCGTGACGGCCTACAACTCGCTTGCCAAGCAGTTCAACCGGCTCATCAGCGGTCTGTCCAAGTCCGGCGTGATTCAACTGCCTACGTCTTCCTGACGGGGGTGAGCATGATGGCAGACGTCATACCCTCCGAGGGCGCGTTCGCCACGGTGGACGATCTGGCCGCACGGTGGCGGGCGCTGAGTGGTGCGGAGAATGCGCAGGCGGCCGTCCTGTTGGACGACGCGAGCGACCTGATCCGCACCACCTGCCGCGCATATGCCGGCGTGCCCCTGTCCACGTTGAAGCGCGTCACGTGCGCCGTCGTCAAACGGGCGATGCTCGCGGGCGGCGACGCGGCCGGCATCAGCCAGCACACGGAGACCGCCGGTAGCTACAGCGAGTCCTACTCCTACAGCAACCCGGCCGGCGACCTGTACCTCACGGCTGCGGAGAAGACGTCCCTTGGCGTGAAACGTCAGCGCGCCTTCAGCATCGACATGTCGACCGGAAAGGTGGACATATGATGCGCGGCTCGACCGTCACGATCATCACGCGCACGCGGACCGGCACCGACCCGGGCGGAGACCCGGTGTGGGCCGAAACCGAGGAACAGGTCGACGACGTGCTCATCCAATCCGGCTCGCAGGCCGACAGTACGGATTCCACGAGGCCGGCTGGCATATCTGTCGAACGTACGCTGCATATGCCGCGCAAGTGGGAATACCACAGTCTGCGCGGCGGCCGCGTCCGCCTGCCGGACGGCATCGAATACAGCGTGGTCGGCGATCCGATCCCATACGACGGCGGATTGACGCCGACGCGATGGAACCTGACCGTCGACCTGCACGACGAAAGGGGATAGGCATATGGCGAAGGTCAAACTCGACTACGCGGGTTTCCGCGAGGTGCGTCGGAGCGCGGCCCCGATCGTCACCGAACTGGCCGAGGACATCGCCGCACGCGCGAACTCCATGGCCGTCACCAAGGGCGCCAGATACGAGGCCGCTCCGGCGAAGGAGACCGAAGCCGGATGCGTCGCGTTGGCGACGACGGGGCATGGCGACAAGGCGAACGGATACGCGGCGTACGACAACTACGCGCACAACACACTGCTGAAGGCGATGGGCTGATGGACATCGAAACGACCATCGTCCAATGGCTCAACGCCTCCGACACGTTGAAGGACGCGCCCGCGTCGCTGAGCGTGCCGCCGGACAGACCGGAACGGTTCGTCACGGTGGAACGCACCGGCGGCATGGAAGGCCCCTACATGGCCACGCCGACCATAGCCGTGCAGGCATGGTGCGCGTCCAGCCGCCACGAGGCCGCCCAGCTGGCGGGACTCGTCAAGGACAGGCTCATGACGCTCACCGACATCGACATGGTGGCGGACGTGTCCATCGAATCCGTCACGCACTACCCCGACCCCGGCCCGCCGTTCACGGAACGCTACCAGATCCTCATACAGCTCACCGTATCCACGGTGTGAAAGGACAAAACAAATGGCCAACAACAAGAAGAACACAAGCCTCGGCAAGCCGATGGCGAACGGCATGGTGTACGTCGCCCCGGGCGGCACCGCGTTGCCGACCGACGCGACCACCGCCCTCGCGGACACGTACAAGACCGTCGGCTTCATCAGCGAGGACGGCATCACCAACAGCATCGACACGGACACCACGACCGTGACCGACGCGGGCGGCACCACCGTCATCAACGAGATCAGCAGCTATTCGGAGACCTACCAGTTCGCGATGATGGAAACCCAGGCCGACGCGCTCGGCGTGCGCTTCGAGACCGCGAACGTCAAGGCGTCGGACGGCGACAAGCTGACCATCGACCACAAGATGCCCACGGGCGAATCCAGAGTCTACGTTTTCGAGATCCTGATGACCGGCAACAAGGTGAAGCGCATCGTCGTGCCGGACGGAACCGTCAGCGAATTCGGAGACACCCAGTACCACGCCGGCGACGCGATCGTCTACGACGTGACCATCGCCGCGAACCCGTCCGACCTGATCGGAGGGGCGACCAGCCGCGAATACATCGCGCCCATCGCCCAGGCCGCGTCTCCCGGCAAGACGCAGAAGTCCGCGGCCGCCGGCCAGCCGACGGCCGAACCCGCATCCAAGTAGCGCACCAGCCCGCCGCCCCTTTGCAAGGCCTCCGGAGGCGGCGGGCGTTTCTCCCCGACAGTGGAGGCCTTGACAACCTTTTAGAAAGACCATAACCATGACAAGCCAGACCGCGCTCCCGCAGGACCACAGGCTTCCGAAGGACGCGCCACGCCACATATCCGTGCGCGGCATCGAATTCGACATCGACCCGAACGTTTTCGATGACCTCGACGTGCTCGAGGACCTGTACGACATCCAGAACAGCGACAACGACCCGAACGGCGCTTTCAAGATCATCCCGCTGCTGAAGAAACTGCTCGGGGAGAAGACCTACCGGCGCGCCAAGGACGTACTGCGCGACCCCGACACCGGCCGCATCGGCATGGAATCCGTGGCGGGATTCCTGACCGACGTGATGGGGCAGGCGTCCCCAAACTCCTGACGCTCGTGGAGATGCTGGCGAAGGCGCCGGACCGGCTGCGCGCCGACTTCCAGCGTTTCTACGGGCTCGACCTCGACATGGTCGGCCACGGCATCCGCTGCCGCCGCGCCGCCGACCTCGCCACATGCCTGCCACGAGAGGCATGCGTGTGGCAGGCGTTCGACAAGCGGATGGAATGGACCGTCACGGATTGGCTCCTCGCCTCGATCGCGGACAACACGAACTTCATCGCATGGACGAAAACCAAGGACGCGTCCCGCAGGGGAGCGAAATGGAAAGGACGCGTCGCGCGTCCGGGCGAGGCGCGTGGCCATGCCGCGCATGGCACGACCGCCGTCGCTCCGGACGAGCTGGCGGAACTATTGTCGCGTCCCCGCGGCATGACGGAAAGGACACTCGACCATGGCAACTAGGCTCGCGCAGGCGTACGTGGAGATCGTCCCCTCCATGAAGGGCGTGGGCACGGCGATCACGAAGGCCTTCGGAGGCGCGTCCGAAAGCGTCGGCAAGTCCGAGGGCATGAAGCTCGGCGGAGGCGTCTCCGCCGGCATCGGCGCCAAGCTCGGAGCCGTTGCCGGCGTGGCGAGCAACGTCGCGGGACGCGTCATCGACGCGTTCAAGGGGCTGGCCGGCGAGATCGTGTCGGCCTCTGACTCCGCGCAGAAATTCGGCAGCACCCTCCAGTTCGCCGGCGTGTCCACCAAGCAGATCAAGGCGTTGACGAAAAGCACGCAGGACTACGCCGATAAGACCGTCTACGATCTGAACGACATCCGCAACACCACCGCCCAGCTTGCCGCGAACGGCGTGCCGAACTACGCGAAGCTCGCCGAGGCGGCCGGCAACCTGAACGCCGTCGCGGGCGGCAACTCCGACACCTTCAAAAGCGTGGCCATGGTGCTCACCCAGACCGCCGGCGCCGGAAAGCTGACCACGGAGAACTGGAACCAGCTGTCCGACGCGATTCCGGGCGCGTCCGGCAAACTCCAGGAGGCGATGAAGAAGAACGGCGCGTACACGGGCAACTTCCGCGACGCGATGGAGAAGGGCGAGATCAGCGCCGACGAGTTCAACCAGGCGATCATGCAGCTCGGCATGACCGACGCGGCGAAGGAGGCCGCGACCAGCACCCAGACCATCGAAGGCGCGATGGGCAACCTTGAAGCCGCCGCCGTCAAGGCCGGCATGTCGTTCCTCGACGTCGTCAAACCTGCCGTGACGGGCGGCATGTCCGTCGCCGCCGACGCGATCAGCGACTTCGCGACGAAGGCCACAGGCGCCCTACAGGCCGTGGTCGACTACGCGAGGACCGGCGTTTTCACGAGCGAGCTCGCCGAGGCGTTCAACATGGAGGAGGATTCGCCGCTCTTCGACGCCATGGCCTCCCTCCGCGAGACCATCGTCGACACCTTCACTCGCGGCAGGCAGGCCGTGAGCGATTTTGTAACGGGATTCAGTCAGACCGCCGCCGTCCAGTCTTTCCTCGACATGTTGGGCAAGGCTGCTGAGTATTTGGCGACGTGGTGGAATGCACTGGTGTCGGTGGGGGCCAGTCTCGCTGAATCCTTCTCGAACCTCGTGAGCTCCGGCAGCGGCCTTGAAAGCCTCGGCAGGACCATCGGAGACGCGTTCTCCGCGGCGATGGACGCGGTCGGCTGGGTGTTGGACAAGCTCACGGGCCTGTCCAATTGGGTCAGCGAGCACGCGGACGTCGTGTCGTCCGCCCTGGTCGGCATAGGCGTGGCACTGGCCGTGTTCAAGATCGGCTCCCTCATAACCACCGTGGTCACGGCGCTTCAGGGTTTCTCCGCCGCCACCGCCGCCGCTGCCGTAGCCCAGTGGGCGTTGAACGTCGCCATGAACGCGAACCCGATAATGATCCTTGTCACGGCCATCGCCGCGCTGGTCGCCGGACTCGTCTGGTTCTTCACGCAGACCGAGACCGGACGGCAGGCGTGGCAGTCGTTCACGGGCTTCCTCGGCACGAGCATCGAGAGCATCAAGGCGTGGTTCGGCTCCGCTGGGGACTGGATCATGGCCAAGTGGGACGCGCTGGTCGCATGGTTCCAGGCCGTGCCGGGACGTATCACGGGATTCTTCCGGGGAATCGGACAGTGGTTCTCGAACAAGTTCAACGAGGCGAAGAACGGCATCTCGAACGCCTTCAACAGCGCGGTCGGCTTCGTGAGCTCCATTCCGGGACGTATCATCGGCTTTTTCGGCAGCATCGGCGGATGGTTCCGGGGCAAGTTCAACGAAGTCAAGAACGGCATCCAGAGCGGATTCAACAGCGCGGTCGGCTTCGTGAGCTCCATTCCGGGTCGCATCATCGGAGCGTTGGGCAACGTCGGCGGCCTCCTGTACGGCGCCGGCGCGAGCATACTCAACGGTTTCCTGAGCGGCCTCAAGAGCGTCTGGGGCAACATCACCGGTTTCGTCGGCAACATCGCCGACTGGATCAAAGACCACAAGGGGCCGATCTCCTACGACCGCAAGCTGCTGATTCCCGCAGGCAAGGCCATCATGGGCGGTTTCGGCAAGGCGTTGAACGCCGGGTTCGCCGACGTGCAGTCCGACGTGCTTCCCATGGGGCGGACGTTGTCCGAGCTGATGGGCGGGAGCGTTGACGAGGCGCTGGCCACCGCCTCCGCTCACATGGTCTTCGAACCGTCCTCCGCCGTAGGGTCGATTGGCGTCGCGTCCGCTGACGTGCGTACGGATTCGCCTCGGCAGACGTTCAACATCTATGCCAACGATCCGAATCTCGTGGCCGCGAAGGTCGCCCGCAGGCAGCGTGCGGCCGCATACGTGCGTTAAGGAGGCTCTGTGAGGGTAACGCTTACTGATTCCATCGGCCAGCTCGTCTTCCGAGAGCTGGCCGCCCGTGACTCGCTCGGCTTGTGGCTGACGAACCTCGAAGGATGGGCCGGGCATCCCGGGCCGCGTGACTCGAAGACCGACAGGCCCCAGAACGACGGCACCTATCCGAACGCGCTGCTGCTGTCGCCCGGACGTACCATCACGATGAGCGTGGCCGGGAAATGCGCGAGCAGCGTGGAGGCATCCAACCTGATCGACCGTCTCGCGGGCCTGTTCGGCCAGTCGCTCACGCTCGTCGTGGAGGACGCGAACGGTTTGCGGTGGGCGAACGTCCGCGTGGATGACGACATCGCTCCGGTGCTGCTGCCGTCCCGCAGGACTGTCACCTGCGAGCTTGTCCTGTACGCCGACGACCCGCTCAAATACGGTCGTGCCGCGACCTACGCGGCGGAGGATGGCAAGCTGACAGTGTGGAACTCGGGTACCGCGCCGGTACTGCCGTCCGTGACCGTCACCGGGAGTCCTACCGCTTTCAAACTTTCATTCGACGGTCACGAGGTCTCGTGGAAGGGCGACGGCAAAAGCCCAACGGTGACATTTGACTTCGCGCTCGGCGTGCCCACGTCTGGCACGCTCGGTAACGACGACGTGTTCACGCTTCCACCCGGAAGCCGGAACATCGTCACCGTCACCTCATCGCCGTCGGCGGCGCAGTTGAGCATGACCGTCACGCCGGCATGGAGATGACCGATGGAACCTATCAGCCTGCACGTTTATGATGCGCAGGGCAAGCATATAAGCGCCCTGCCGTACGGCGATCTCAGTTGGAAGGACTCGATCAGCGACGCTGGCAGCATGAGCTGCACCATCCCGTACGCGCCCATGACGGCGAGTCTCGACATGACGCGCATCCTGCGCGAATACGGGACGATATGGCTGGCGAAGACCGGCGACCGAGTCTTGCATGCCGGATGGATGACCGACTGGAAACTGGACGACGACCAGCAGTCCGTCAGCGTCGACATCGGAGGCGGATGGACGATCTGGGAGAAACGACTCGTCCTGAACCACGCACTCGCCTCCTCGTGGAAGGACGGCACCGTCCTCATCGACGACGAGAACCCGCCCGGAGACTGGGTGCTCACCCTGACCGGAACCCTGCGAGACATCGCCCGCGGACTGCTCGAGGAAAGCATCAAGTGGGGCTCGTTGCCCTACGCGCTTCCGAAGGTACAGGGCGGTTCGTCCAACACGCGCACCTACCAATGCTGGGACATGGCGACGGTTTCCGACCGTCTCGGCGACATCGCCGACCTCGAGGACGGCCCGGAAATCCGGTTCGACCCGCAATTGGAGGATTTCGGCATGAGCTTCACGCTCAACGTCGGCTCCCCGGAGATCGTCGATCACGAGTGGAAATGGAACACCCTCATACCCGGTCAGCGGGTCATGCTCACCGGCATCGACGCCAGCGGCGACCTCATCGCCACGGAAAGCTACGGCGTCGGAGGCAAGAACGACGACAACGTGCTGGTGGCACGCACATCGTCCGCCAACTTGACCGGACAAGGCTGGCCCGTCCTTCAGATGGGCAACACGTCGCACAGCAGCGTCGGCGTCCTTGCCACCTTGCAAAGCTACGTCGCCTCGGACGTCACGTCGGGCGACGAGCCACAGCTGACAGTCGGACTGTCATGCGGCATCGAACACGACGTGCACGTAGGCGACCACATCGACCTGCGCATCCACCCGAACGGCATGACCGCCGGCATCCTCAGGCGCGTCACCGGAGTGACCGTCGAAACCAACAGCGCGATCCTGCCTCTGAAGGTGACAGACGTCTCCGGTTCGGCTGACAAGGAATGGCTGGAATTGCAGACACGAATCAGGGGGCAGTGATGGGACGATACAGGCCCGGCACCATGGACGACTTCGACGTGGCCGCCCGACGGCTCTCCAGAACCGAACAGCGGCTGCGGCAGGCGAATATCCCTTCGCGCACGCAGACGTATCAGACGACCGTGAAGATCGAGTCGACCGGGGTGCGGTTCGATGACATCACGGCGAAGGCCGAGGCGGCCGAGAAGAAAGCTGAGGAGTCCGCCGCGCAGGCAGCGCAGGCCACTTCGAAGGCGCAGGCCGCCGACGAGAAGGCCGACGACGCTGCCGGAAAGGCCGCGGCCACGCTCGCGCTGGCCTCCAATGCGAGGACCTTCACGGCGTCCGCGAGCCTCGACGCGGTCAAGACCGATTGGACGCAGGCGGCGACGATCAGCGTGCCCGCCGTGTCCGACGCGGTACCGCTCCTGTCGATTGCAGTCGTCGGCATGTTGCATGCGTCCGACCTGTTGATGGCGCGGCTCATGGTCGGCGAGCGGACGGCGGCGACCGTCGCCTGTCCATTGTCCGGCACGACGGCCCTGACGTCGGGCACGTTGGACGATGCGCGCACGGTCATACTGTCCGCTCATGCGGACGGCGCTTCGGACGGTGCGACGCAGATCAAGCTGATGCTGCGCGGCGAAGGCGTGCATGTGGAACAGGATGATTCGGTCGCGGTGAGCGCGCTCGCCGTGTGGCGTGGGAAGGATGGTGCGTGATGAGCGTTTTAGAGCAGGCGGGAGGCGCCTCATGAGCGTCTATGGCAGGAAGGTCGCGCGCATGGACATTCGTCTCGTGCGTGGTGATAACGAGCGGGTGGGTGCCAGGTGGCGGAAGAAGAACCTGGTGACTGGCGAGGTCACCGACGTGGACCTGCATCAATGGACCGGTCTCTTTGTCATGGGTCTGCCGGATGGCCGGCAGGTGTATTCGCGGGCGACGACGGAGATGACCGACGATGGGCACGCGGTGTGCGATATCCCGCCCGACGCGTTCACTGCTGCGGAATGGGATTCCAGGCGTACCGGCGAATGGAAGGTGACCGTGACGAGCCCGGACAAGGCGACCGTCCGCACGCTCGCCTGGGGATATTGGACATTAAGCAGTTGACACATTAAGCAGTTGACAAAGAAGGAGCGGATTGATGACGGATCAGATCGTTGATATGGCGGAGGCCGTGATGCCCGGGCCGAACATTTCGGACACGGCGTTGGGCGCGATGGTGAACATGATGAACTCGCAGCCGTTGACGATGGGCGCGGTGGAGACGCTCGCGCCCGGGTCGCCGGCGCAGGCGAGCATCACCGGGAAGGCGCCGAACCGCAAACTGAACCTAGGGATACCGGAAGGCAAGGGCAACACCGTGCTCATGCCCCTGGTCAACCGATTCGCGGACCACATGCAGACGTTCGGATTCTACTTGCAACCCGATGCCCTGCACAGCGACCACGGGTGGTCGGGCGAGATCACGACCCGCTGCGGGCTCCGCGCCATCCACCTGACCGCGCCCAAAGCCGCCACCGGCAGGATGCTTCTGCTCATCACGAACGTCTTCAACAACACTTCGGTCGGCGGCGGGAATGTTTTCGATGTGGCGTGCAAGCCGGGCGACCGCATGTATCTCTTCTCCGACGAGACCAAGACGAGCAACCTGCTCGTCGACGTGGAGTGGACCGGGGCCGACGGCAAGACCGTCAAATCCGATTACCCGAATTTTGACCAGTTGGCGCAAGGCGGTCTCGTCGCGCCGGACGGCGCCGCCAAATGCCGGATCGCATCCGTCTTCAGCAACGACATCGCCACCGACATCCCGGGGTTCCCATACGAGTTGTGGGTGTACGGGCCGTACCTGGTGCCCGACGGCATCATCCCGCACATCACGGTGAACACGAACACGCAGCTGGACGACTACACCGAACCGGACCCCGAGCCGGAGCCGGCCCAAGCGACCGTGATCGTGCTGCCGGCCGTGACCGGCGCGGACAAGGACGAGAGCGTGGCCCGCGAGGGAACGGAAAGCTGTCTGCACATTTCCTGTCCGAAAGGCCAGGAGAAGACCGTCACGTTCGCTGACCTGAACCTGCAGGTGGGGGCGGACGACAGGATCTGCGTGTGGCGGCGCGTCGTCAAGGACCAGCTCAACCTGGACGCGCAGGCGCAGATCAGCTTCAACAACGGCGATTTCAAGCTGCTCGCGGCCCAGTACATGAGCGTCGCGGGATGGGACATCGTCAAATTCGACCCCGGCACGTTCACCGGCACGCTCACGACCGTCTCGATCAAGATCCTCAACAACACAAACACGGGCATGGACCTGTGGGTCGACCGGATCGAGCTCAACCACAGGAGCCCGGTCACCTACGTGATTGCCGACTTCGACCAGTCCGGCGACCAGCATTTCGTCGACACCACGGCAAGCGTGTTCGCCAAACACCGGCTGCCCTGCAACTTCAATCTCGGGCTCCCGGACCTGGCCGCAGGCAAGTATTCGCCATTCAACAGCAAGGAGGAGGCGAAGCCTGCGCACGACCTGCTGGCCCGCGGATACGGGTACGGGGCTTACACGCAGGGCAACGACTCCATTCCCCGTCCCGCCAAGACCGCGTCTGCGGACGAATGGGAGGCGTTCGCCCAGCATCTGATGCTGCTCGGCTCGGACCAGGGACTGTTCCTGCCGGCCTGCGCGATGAGCGCGGAGAACTGGACCGGATCGGCCTACGACGAGGGCCTGCGCCGCGCCGGGTTCCCCATGATCCGTCTGTATACGTATTCGGGCGCTATCGGATGGTTCGACCCTGATGTCAGGGAGATCCCGACCAACGGGGTAGCCGCGCACGAGATCACCGACAAGCAGGCCGCCGACGCGCTCAACAACCTCAACGCGGCCGTGGAACGGGGAGACCAATTGTTCACGTTCTTCAGCCACCAGACCATCATGGAAGGCTCGCAGAATCCGGACTACGGGATGAACATCGGCGAGAACGCGTTGAGCGCGCTCCTCGACCGCCTCGACGAGCTCCAGGCCGCGGGCAAGGTCCGGGTCGTCACGTTCGGGGGATTCCTCCACGCCACGGCCCCCGATCTCTGGGCGCAATGGAATGAGCGCTGCGAGGCGCTGCGCGCACGGTACGCGATCTACGGGGCCGAATCATGACCATTCAGGACATCGCGACGACCGTCACGCCCGACGGCAAAACCGAGAGCAAGGAGTAGCAGATGGCATCACGAACATTCACGCCGACCACAGGGGAGGACGGCAGCTTCAGCCTGCCGGTCTGCTGTCAGTGAGGATTTTTCCCATGTTTGATGTGTTTTCCAGTGTGGAGTTCTGGACTGCGGTCGTGGTCGCGCTCCTCTCCGGCGGCGGCATCGGCGCGCTTGGCGGCGCGTTGTCGTCGCGTCGCCGGGATACGGCGGACATCGCCGCGCAGGCGTGCGACATTCTGACGGACAAGGTGATCGCGCCGTTGCGCGAGCAGTTGGACGAGCAGGAGGAGCAGATCGAGCACTTGGAAAAGAGCCAAAGGAAGTATTTCGCGTTGGCGGCGTACACGCGGCAGTTGTTTCATTGGCTGGGCGAGTTCTGCGAGGTCACCGACCCGGATTTTCTCGTCCGGCATCCGAAGCCGCGTCTGCCGGACGAGCTTCGCGCGGACATAGCGCCGGAGACAGTCCGGCAGGAAAAACGCGGGGGAGGGGATGGCAGGTGACAGACATCGTCGCGCTGGGCGTCTACGCGGCACTCTGCATCCTGCTCCTCGTGTTCAACCACGGCGCCCACCATGATGGCCAGTCCCGCTGTCCATCACGTTCTGGCCGCTCGTCTTCGGGTGAGCGGCCTTTCTTATATCGATCATCACTTTGGCGGCTGTATCGCATGTCGATATGGCCGCTTGACCATATCTACCATCAATTTAAGGAGGGGAAAATGGCAAGCCTCAACGGCATCGACATCTCCAGCTATCAGGCCGGGCTCGATCTCGCGCGAGTTCCATGCGATTTCGTCATCGTCAAAGCCACGCAAGGCACAAACTACGTCAACCCGAACTGCGCGGGCCATGTCGGACAAGCGCAGGCATTGGGCAAACTGTTCGGCGTCTACCACTACATTTCGGGCGTCGGCGCGGTCGCGGAAGCCAACCATTTCATCGACAACTGCAAGGACTGGATCGGCAAGGGCGTCTTCGCCCTCGACTGGGAATCCGGCTCGAACGGCGCATGGGGCGACGAAGCGTATCTGGAACAGGTCGTGCGGCAGGTCAAGGCCCGCACCGGCATCCCGCCGATCATCTACGTGCAGTCCAGCCGCTACCAGCAGGTCAAGGCCGTCGCCGACCGTCAGGACTGCGGGCTGTGGATCGCGCAATACGCCTCCATGGCCGCGTCCGGCTACCAGCCGACGCCATGGAACGAAGGCGCATACACGTGCATGATGCGCCAGTATTCCAGCGCCGGACGATTGACCGGATGGGACGGCAGCCTCGACCTGAACAAATTCTACGGCGGCAGGACGGACTGGCTCGCATGCGCGGGCTCCGGCAAGGCCGCCGCCTCGAATGAAAAGACAACATCAGCCAACGATGAGGAGGATTCCATGAAATGCATCATCCAGCCTGACGACAAGAACTGCCTGTGGTACTTCGACGGGACGAAAATCCACAAGCTGACCCATCCCGATCAGGCCAATGCGTTGAGGATGGTCGCCAAGGAGTGCGGCACCAGCCTGCCCACTTTCAAGCTCGGCACCGCCAAGGCGCCGTGGGCGACACGACTCGAACAGGCAGTGAAGTAAACACAGAGAGGATAAGCCAATGACAGATCAGAACGACACTCCGACCACCGACGCCACCAGCGTCGCGGACGCCGCCACCACGGACGCCGCCACCACGATGGCGGCCGACCCGACCGCAGGCATGGCCGACACCGGCGTGAACGTGGCCGACGCCAACCTCCGACCACTCACCGACAGCGAACTCTCCAGCGTGCTCGAAGCATGGTCCGGCAACGTGGACAAGGTCAAGGACACGGACGGATACCAGCCCGTGTTCAACGACACGGTGCGCACCGTCGTCTACGTCGCCGCGCTGATCGCGTCCGTCGTCGGCCTGGGCTTCATGAGCTTCGGCGACGCGGCAATCGGCGGTTTCATCAGCACTGCGGCGGGTATCATCGCGGGTGGTTTCGGCACCGCCTACAACCCGCTGCGCAAGAACTAAGCGTTGCGACATCGGCCGCCTGAAAGTTTTCCGCGTGACTTGCCGCACGTTGTGTGTGGCGGCGCGGGGACGCCGGGAAGACCGGCGTAAATAAATGATGTCTCCGCCGCATATCGTCGTGGTGGTGATTTCCTGATCCAAAACTGACGCCTCTCTCCCGGCTACGGCTGGGGGAGAGGCGTCAGTTAATCGCTGTCTCGGGTGTTAATCCAATCCGACGTAGAAGGCGTCCAGTGTCACGCCCAGCGCGTCGGCCATATGCTTCGCCGTTTCCAAGCTCATGATGTGCGGGTTCCTCGCCGTTTTCGGACGGTCGGGGGAATTCCATGCCTCCCATGCCCACACCCTGCTTACGGCGCTGCTTCCGATCATGCGACGCAAATCCTGTTGTGACAGGCCTGCCTTTTCGCGCATTTCACGCAATCCCATGATCAGGCCTCTACGATGTGGTAGCTTTCGGCGGCTTCGTCGTATTCGCCGAGCCGAAGGCCGTAGTCCGCGAGCTTGGCGTTGGCGGCGTTTTCCCATGTCTCTTCGGTTTCCCCGAAAATTTCGGTGAAGTGTTCTCCGTCTTCGGGCTTGGCTTCCTCGTCGGTGTCGAGTTCCCAACCGTCATTGTGATCCCAGTTGATGGGCTTGCGGGTTGTGCGGTCAAAGAGGGCGAAGGCGCTGTAGTCGCCGTCCGTGTACATGGTGGCGATGTCGATGGTTTTCGTCTCGTTGGTTGTGGTGTCGATTGCGGTGAACATTTGTTTTTCCTTTCGTTCGTGACATTTTCATCATATCACAGCCGTAGTAACATGCAAGTCGGCGTGTCGCCTGTCGAAAACGCCGCGCTGATCGCGTCCGTGCGAAAATCACGCCGGATGATTCCTTTGGAATATTCTGCACCCGCATGCAACATCGCCCCTCTTCCAGCTAACATGGCTGGGGGAGGGGCTTTTCCTGTTATTCGGTCTTGTTTTTGCGTGGGCGTCCGCCGCCGACGCCTCGGCCGGGGCGGCTGGCGTTCCATTGGTCGATGGTGTCGGGGAGCCAGCCGCGCGTGCGTCCGATGCGTGCGTCCGGCTCGGGGAGCTTGTAGGCGCTGACCGCCGCGGTGCTGATGCCGAGGTGCTTGGCCACGTCGGTGACGCTCAGGTATCTGATGGTCATGTCAGTCCTTTCTTCCGGCGGTGAGCGCGAAGGCGGCGCTGACGATGGCGCATCCGGCGGTGAGCGCGAACGGCCAGCCGAACCATGCGCTGGCGGCGGTTCCGAGCGCGAATACCGCGCTGACTATCGATTCCGTTCTCATGATGTTCCATGGCATAATCGGAGGTATGGGGTTCCGGCCCCCAAGTCTGGCCGGAACCCTTGCTCACTTCCTCTTCTTCGGTTTCCGTCTCATCTCCTTGATGAGTCCGGTCACTGCTTTGATGAGGGCCGCGATGCTCGCTACGAGAAGCGAGATGCCGGTGATTATCTCCGATGGTGTCATGTTCACCTCCTTTCCTTGACATAAACTATATTAGCACAGTAAATAAAGTAATGCAAGTCGGAACACGAAAAAACGGGAAAAACAGCGGATTGATAGACTTGATGCCACGCAAACGAAGGGGCGGGCATGGCCTACACAATCAGACAATACGCCACCAAAGCCGGAAAAAGATACGAAGTCAGGTACCGCAAGCCGGACGGCACGCCCACCGGTAAACGCGGCTTCAAACGCAAAATGGACGCCGACGCATGGGGAGCCGCCAACGTCACTACCGCGAAAATGACCGGCGCGTACATCGACCCGCAGGCAGGCAGACGATTGGTCGAGGACTTCTGGGAGCCGTGGCTGGCCGCGAAGAAGACCAAGGCCAAGCCAAGCTACGTCGATGCCCTGGAACGCACGTGGCGCGTCCATGTGGAGCCTCGATGGGGATGCCGCGAAGTGCAGTCCATCACACATGACGAGATCCAGATCTGGGTCAGCGGAATGGCCGAAGAGAAAAGCGCGAGCGTCGTGCACCATGCCGAAGGACTCCTCCGCGCGCTGCTCGGCAAGGCGAAAGCCGACAAGTGCATCCACGGCAATCCATGCGACGGAATCCAACTGCCCAGGACACGACGGAAAAAGCACGTGTATCTCACCATCGACCAGCTGCTGTCGTTGGCCGACGCTTCCGGCTGGCATAGGCCGATAGTGCTCACGCTCGGACTCTGCGGCCTACGTTGGGGCGAGCTGGTGGGATTGCAGGTCGGGGACGTGGACTTGGAGCGCCAGCGCATCCACGTGCGCCGCGCCGCCGTCGAGGTCGACCACCACATCGTGGTCGGCACTCCGAAAAACGGCAAGGAGCGCACCGTGATCTTCCCTGGTCTGCTCAAGCCTTGCATCGGGGAGGCGTGCAGTGGGCGAGGCGCGTCCGATCTGCTTTTCCCCGACAGGCGCACCGGCTCGTTCCTCCGCAAGCACCACGGCCCATGCAGTCCGGGTAGCTGGTTCTATCGGGCGAAGAAGGAGAGTCTTGGCGTTGAGGTCGCGAAGTCGATGACGATCCACGATTTGCGGCACACGTGCGCCTCGCTGCTGGTGCATGCCGGCGCGAACGTGAAGGCGGTGCAGAGGCAGCTCGGTCATGCGTCGGCGGCCATGACCTTGGACGTGTATGCGGATCTGTTCGACGATGACTTGGATGTGGTGGCCGATGCGATGGACGGCCTGATCGTCAGGGCGTTGGGCGAGGGGAGGGGCTTGGCCGCGTGATGTGGGCAGAATGTGGGCACGGAGCGTGCCGCATGTGGTTGGAATGGCGGTATTCCAAGGGTTGGATATGATAATGCCGCAGGACATGTTATCCTGCGATGTGCTTTTTTCGTTTCCTTTGTTTTATGCGGTTTTCCCAGTGTTTCCAACGGTTTGCGTGGTGTTTCTATTTCACTGTAATTCACTCCTTTTCACTGTGATTCACGCGGGGATGTGGGCAAAATGTGGGCACGGATCGCGTATGGTCTGGTGTGATTCTAATGCGGTTCCGGCGCGGCCCGTGCGGAAAGACCAAAACCGCGTCGGCGGGAGGTGGCCGCGACTTGGTGGGAAGTCACCAGATCGTCGGCAGGCCGAGGCATTGACGCGCCCACCGCTCCACCGCGAAATTCTCCTTATCATCGCCAAGCAGTAGTAGAAAACCAGCGTTTTTACCAAGCGACGCCGGTTCGAGCTTCTTGATTACGCCGCGTTCCTGCAAGTACACGAAAGCGTCACTGACCTGCTTCTTCGCGTTCAGTTCACGTTTCGCCATGATTTTATCGGTGTCCTTGCTCATGGCCTGTTCCGGAGTGAGAATAACCATCGCATGGTCATTGGAGAATGAACGCCAGCCAAGCGTGTAGTAGCGGCACGGGGCGTTGACCTTGCGCAGCTTCTCGGGCGGCTGGTTGCGTTCCGTATCCCAGTCGTAGGTGTTAATTGCCATGTATTCCAGTAGGAGGCATGCCATCTTGTCAATACCGAGGTTGTCGCCACGCTTCTTGGCGAGCTTGCCGGTACGGTTAAGAGCATAGACGGCTTGTACGTTCTTGTATCCCATGGGTCTCATCGTCTTTCCCTCCATGCCTCGGCGTATGCTGATTCATGGAGAATCGTGCTAGGTTTTCCTTGCCCGTATGGCTTGTCCAGAACCATACGGGCTTTTCTTTTTGTCGGATATAACGATATTACCACTTCTGTGTATAAAATACCTTACACGGCGTGTATAACGAAATTTTATAAAAACCATGGAATTGGTATAATCAAACTTATACATATATAAGTATCTACAAGTTTTAACATTCTTTTTACAGGGGAAACAAAACGAAAAAGCCCCGCGAAAACGCGGGGCTGAAAAGAAGAAGAATGAGTCACGCCACCATGCCCGGTACGGCGTCGAAGCCGCCATTTCGCTGCCCACGCTTCGCGCGGGGTCAGATTCCCAGACGCCGCCGCACGTATGCTTCGACCTCTCGGTTCTCCTCCGGCGAGCCGATGGTGAGCAGCCAGACCGCGTTGTTGCGTTTCTGCGGGCTTCCTTTTCGCAGGCATGTGATGAGCCCGGCCGATTCGAGTTTCTTGGCGGTGAGGCTGAGCCGCTGCATGGCCTTGAGTTCCTTCTTGGGCGCTCTCGGCTCGTTGCCGATGACCTCGATTTCGTCCAGCTCCTCGGGGAGTGCCATGCCGAGCTCCTGCGCCATGTGGAGCCATCCACGCTTGTAGGTGCGGGGCAGTGCGTCGTTCTTCTTGGCCGCCGCGTCGAGTGGCCAGTCGTAGGTTTCGGAGGCCATGGTGAGGAGCATGGAGAATTGCATCGGGTCGAAGCTCTTCGTCTCGCCACGCTTGGTGGTGATGCGTCCCTGCGCCGCGAGCTCCTGCACGAGCTTGATGTTCCTGTAGCCCATCTGTTCCATCTCTTTCCCTCCATGCCTTGGCGTAGAATCGTCGCATGGAGAATCGTGTCTGGTTTTCCGTTTGCCCTCGGGGTTCTGACCAACTCCGGGGGCTTTTTCTTTTCGTGGATTCAACTATAACACATACTATAGATTAAAAACAAACGTCTACTAGATTCGAAGAAGAATGACGTTGCGTTTTAATACCTAAATAAACAATAGATATACAATCAGTAGCATTCTTTCCAATAGGCGCAATGCGCCGGGAAGAAGAAAAAAAACGGCACGCTCCGTCCATGACTGTGGTAGCTTGAATCGAAAGAGAATAAGGGGAGACGATGAAGAAACTGATTTACCTCGCCATGTCGGTGTTCTGCGCTGTGGAGACGATTTGTGGAATCTATCTCACAATCACAGGCCATAATGCTTTGTTGGCCAGTATTTTGACAGATCTGCTCTTCGCCTTCCTCGCATGGTTCTTCTGACATCTCTTCCTCAAGCCTGAGCCACGCCATAAGCATCAAGCGGAGAATGCCCCTGAATCGTCACAGGAAGCCCCATCAGACGCCACGACAGCGCAAACCTCAGCAGACAACGCCAGCGTGGAGCGTGAAAGCGGCACGGAAGCCGATTGCGACGATTACGTGGCCATCGACATCGAGACCACCGGATTGGGCCGCGACGCGCGAATCATCGAATTGGGAGCGGTGCGCATGCGTCATGGCCGCAAGGTCGCGGAATACAGTCAGCTGATCAATCCAGACATACCGATTCCCGCCAAAGTAACGCAGATCACCGGCATCACCGACCGTGACGTCAAAGGCAAGCCGACCATTGACAAGGCATTGCCGAAATTCTACCGATTCTGCGGTAATGATACTTGGATAGGTCACAACATCCGCCGCTTCGACCTGCCAGTCATCGCCCGAGAAGCCGAAAGAGTCGGCGCCGGCATGCCGGACGTAAGCTTCTATGACACCCTGGAACTCTCCCAAGCGCTGATCCCGCAGCTCGACCATCACAGACTGATCGACCTCATCAGATACTTCCATATCGCCAAGAAAGAGCGGCACAGGGCGGCCGACGATGCAGCGCAGACAGCACAGGTCTTCGAGCGGTTGAAGCAGATATAAGCTTTATAAAGCACTATAAGGCAATATAAAAGCCCCACAATCGTGGGGCCTCACTTTCCGTTCGTCGCCTTTTCAGACGATGCAGACGCGTCCGGCAAGGATCTGGCGATAGTCGCCGAGCACCTGCTGCGTGACCTCCAAGTCCTGGGCGATGTTCCACGAATTCCCCTCGTACATTTGTTCCAACAGTCCGTAGCGTACAGGGTCGATGAGCATGAGCGCGGTCTCGCGTCGCGTCCTATGCTCCTCACGGTCGCGTGCGTCTTGGCCGCAGGACGCGTCCCCGTGCCGCCAGTGCACCAGCTCGTGCACGAGCGTGCAGCGCTTCGCCGTGTAGGTGAGCCGCCGGTCGATGAGGATCACGCGGTTCTCATCGTCGTAGCAGCCCCATAATCCGTCCGGCAGGATGGCGCTGGACACGGTGACGGGCAGGCCGGTGATGGCGCGACGCATGGCGCCATAGGTCATGCGCCGGCTGATGGGCAGGTCAGGCAGGCTCGTCGTAATCCGGCCCAGCCTCTCCATTGATGGCTTCCTGCTTGCCAGCGTCGTTATAGGCGGCAAGACCATAACCGCCTGTCTGCGCTTTTCTCTCGGCGGCTTCGACCGCATGACGCTTTGAGTCCATCACGATGTCTCCGATGGATACGCCGGTCACTTCGCTGATGCGTTCCAGGTCACTCAGATTGAGCGGGAGGCTGTAGTTTGCCCTCGTGTACCAGTAGACCTCGCCAAAGCCGCAGGCCTTGGCGAATTCCTTGATGGTCATGCCGCTTTGCTTTTGGAGCCTGACGCATTCGTCCATGACCTGCTTGGCGAAATGCGTGACCTCCTGTGCTTTTCTTCCCATGGTTCAAATTATAGCTAATTGCGTAGTCATATGTGCATAAATCGTGAAGACTACGTAATTACGAATACAAGAAACTTCGTAATTACGTATATTAAAAACCGTCGAAAGGAAAACTGAGATGTTGAGCACCAAGAAGACCAAGACCCCCGACCACTACCCATGCGGCCACATGCGCGGCCCCGGCTGGCACGACTGGCGCGCATGCCTCACCAAACAGGGAATCGAGGAGGATGAATGGCCGGTCTGACCGAAACAGCCACCAGAAACCTCAAAGCGGAACTCGCCAGACACGACAAGACCCCGAAAGACCTAGCAAAAGCATGGGGCCTTGAAATCAGAGCAGTAAACAACAGGCTCAAAGGCCACACGCCGCTCTCGACGGACGAAATCGAGAAAGCGGCATCCATGCTCGACATGGAACCGGAAAACCTCGTCATGCTCCTCATCCAGCCGATCGACAGCATCAAACAATTCAAAGCCTAAGGAGACCACGATGAAGCAGGACAAACTAGACGAACTCATCAACCAGCTCGCACGAGACTTCCACGACATGGAGGAAGCCGACAAGACCGGCAACACGGATCTGCGGGAACTACGCCACGCCAACATCCGCTTCGCCATCCAAAAGTATGCGGAGGAGCGGGCATGAGCGCACAGTTACTCGACCCGCCAGCACCACCCCAGCAGAAGCGTGCGCAGCGTCCGACCGTCGAACTCATCGGCGACACCGGCTACGCGATCCGCATCCTGGAAGACAAGGGCGGCCAGCTCATCCACCTCGGCTCGTTCGGCGAAACACTCATGGCAAACATTTCCGAACCACAGCTCGACAACTTCATCCACGGCATCAACTGCGACTTCGGGAACATGCGATGAGCTGGATGGACGACGGCGGCTTCGAGATCAAAGCCTTCACCAGCAAGGACGGCACGCCGATGGCGCGGATGAACTTCCGCACCTCGACCGGCCAATACGGCATCACCCTCAGCAAGACCGACGTGCAACGCATCCGCCGCGAATGCGCGATGGTGCTCAAGGAAATCAACCAGAAGAAGGAACAGCAATGACAGACAACGATTATCGCATCGAGGACCGGCAGGGAAAGGCGAAGAAGCCGAACTACACGCTGCGCCGCATCCTGTTCGCCGTGGCCAGCATCGCGTTCGTGGCGAGCCTGACCATCATGCTCACCTGGCATGGCGGCAGCAGAACGATGGCGCTCATGGTCGAAGCCATCTACGTGGCCACCGCCTTGTGGCTGACCATCCGATTCGCGCCACGCGACTGAAAGACTTCCAACCGGCCGGCAAGCCTAACCAAAACAAACCAAATCGGGATGTTTCTTGGATATCCACGTTCACTCATGCCGGCCGGCTGGGACCATAACTGAATATCGATAATTATCCACGCGCTGGCGTTCACATGCCGTAGCACTTACCCCGCCAGCGCATCCGGCTGCACACGGTTGTCCAGGACGGCTTGATTCTCCTTAGGAATCATTCAGTCAATCCAACACCAACTATCCGCTTGGAGCCTTCGGTTACTTCAGCTCCAGCCGTGCCGAAGCTTGTGAAGGCGTTCAGGTCGCTTTCCGCCAAGCTGAAGCATTACCGCCGTCCAAAGCGCGGGTCCGACTCCCACGGCAGCCACGCAACGCAAACGCGAAGAAAGGAAAACCCAATGAACAGCATCCAACGATTCGACTTCAAGGGCGCCGCGCTGCGCACTCTGACCGACGAGGCGGGCGAACCGTGGTTCGTCGCCAAGGATGTATGCGACATCCTCGCGTTGAGCAATGCAACTGTCGCGCTCCAAAGTCTCGATGATGATGAACTGACTAAGTTTAACTTAGGCGGTCAGCATGGTGAAGCGAACATCATCTCCGAGCCTGGTCTTTACCGTCTCGTGATGAAGTCGCGGAAGCCGGAGGCAAAGGAGTTCCAGCGTTGGGTGACGCATGAGGTGCTTCCCCAGATCCGCAGAACCGGCGGCTACATCCCCACGAACGACACGGACGATGACATGACCATCCTCGCGAAGGCCGTGATGATCGGCCAACGCACCATGGAGGAACAGAAGCGGAAAATCGCCGCACAGTCGGAACGCATCAAAACACTTGAACCGAAAGCACGATTCGCCGACGCGGTATCCGCGTCCGACGGCACATGCCTGATCGGAGAATTGGCGAAGATGCTCCGCCAGAACGGCATGGACATCGGCCAGAACCGACTGTTCCAGATCCTGCGCGATGACGGCTTCCTCGGCAAAACCGGCTCCAACCGGAACGTGCCCACGCAGAAAGCCATGGACATGCGCCTGTTCAAGATCAAGGAAACCGCCATCGAACATTCCGACGGGCATGTGACCATCAACCGAACGCCAAAGGTCACAGGCAAAGGCCAGACGTACTTCATCGGCAGGTATTGCCCTCATGGACAGTGACCTGCTCACGCCCGTGGAACTGTCCGAAATGCTCGACGTGACGCTCGGCACGCTGGCGAATTGGCGGTCGTATGGGCGTGGCCCCGAATACGTGAAACTCGGCGCCGAACCACCGGCGGGCAAGCAGGACAGGCGATTGGTGCGCTATCCACGCAAGGCCGTCGAAAGATTCATGACAGCGCACAAATACCGGAGGACGGTAGCCAGATGAGAGTCCACAATGATGAGCACCGTTACGTCGCGGGAAGCCTGAAGACGGGACGATACGCGCCCATCAGCGGCGTGGTCGGCACATACGTGAGACCGACGTTGACGGAACAGGGCATCGACGTGGACAGGTTCATCCAAGAGAATTACGCGCTCATCCAAAAACTTAGGAAAGGAAACCGTTGAGGCACGAATACTCGCACGAGGAATTGTGCGATCTGAAAAGCATTTCACGCCAGTCGAAGACCGGAAAGCCAAATATTCGCACGACACGCTGAGTCTCGTCCGAGACGAGGTGAAAGCCCTCCAAGCTGATGGCGTGCCATTCGACGCCAGATCCTACGCGGACTTGATCGCGGAACGACTCGGCAAGAAACCGAAGACCGTGCTCAACAAATTCCCGCAACTCCGCGATGAAGGCGTCCTGCCGAAAGTCCGCGACCCATTCCGCAACACCACCAAACCAGCCACCAGGAAAAAGGAAACCACCACCATGACCACCACTCCAGTCCAGGAACAGAAGCCGGAAGCCAAGCCGGAGGAGCCGCGCACCGTCCTCGCCCAGGCGTTGACCGTCGTCTTCGACGCGGTCAGCGCACTGCAGCGCACCGCATTCCAAAACAACGACAAGGTGGTCTACGGGTTCGCGACCAAGCTCCTCACCGGCGAACTCATGGACATCAAAGCCAACTACAGCAAGGATGCGAAATGAAGCGGATTCCGCTCAGGGATACGGAACGCTACCGGGTCGAGCGTTTCAGGCAGTGCAAGAAGGCCGAACGGCAGCTTGCGTGGCTGAAGAGCCGCAAGGCCGGTGTCGGCGGGTCGGACATGAGCACGATCCTCGGCCTGAACCGTTACGCGACGCCTTACGGCCTGTGGCTGGAGAAGACCGGCCGCACGGAACCGGAGGACATCTCCGACAAGTGGGCGGTAGTGAAGGGCAATGCGTTGGAAAACGAGCTCAGGAAGCGTTTCCGCGCCAATCATCCGGAAATGATCATCACCGACGGCACCGACAAGCAGTTCATCAGCCGTGAGAAGCCCTATCTACGCGCTTCATTGGACGGCATCCTGCAAAGAGAGGACGGAAGCTTTGGAATTCTTGAAATCAAAACGGCGGGTGGTCGTAGAGCGGGGGACTGGCATGACGAGGACGGAAACCTCCGAATTCCGCCTTACTATCTCGCTCAGGTCGAATTCTACGCGCTCGTCACAGGCTGGACAGGGGGAGTCGTGTACGCGGCGATCGGAGACGACGAGCCCGTAGAAATCCCCTTCACCGCCGACGAGGAGGACATGGCCGCCATCGACAAGGCCGCCACGGAATTCTGGCAGCACGTCACCGACGGCACGCCACCGGAACTCACCGGCGTGGACGTTGACCTCGCCCAATCCGACCTCCAGCCGGAAGGCTGGGAACGGTCCGAGGACTGCGAACTCGAAGACCTCCTGAACCGCATCGACGGATACAGGACCGAGGAGACGGCCGCCAAAAAAGCGCGGACCGCGTGCGAAACCCGCGTGAAGGAACTCATAGGCGCGGACAGGGAAGGCTTCATCACACCACGCTGGAAGGCCGGATACACGACCATCCACTACAAGGCGCAGGAAGCCAGACCCGCCAAAGAAGCCTACGACATTCGACGCTTCACCATCAAACCCATCAAAACCAAATAACGAAAGGCACCAGCAATGGGACAGATCAGCAAACAAGTAGCCGCCCGCAACGAAAACCACGGCGGCGTCAGCTTCGACCAGATGATGTACCAGGCGAAAGTGTTCGCCACCTCGGAAATCATTCCCCAAGCCTACCGCGGCAAGCCGCAGAACATCCTCGTGGCCATGCAGTTCGGCGCGCCACTCGGCCTGAACGCAGTGCAAAGCCTCCAGAACATCACCGTGATCAACGGCACGCCGACCGCCAGCGCGTCGTTCATCACAGGCCTAGTCCGCCACGCAGGCCACAGGCTCTGGACGGAGAAAGACGCGCAAAACCTCAGCGTGACGGCCCACATCCAACGAGCCGACGATCCGGAACACGTCATCAGCGTGACCCGCGACAAGCAGTGGGCGCAGCAGATGGGCCTCCTGAACAAGGACAACTACCGCAAACAGCCCCTGACCATGCTGACATGGCGCGCGATCACCGCGGTCGCACGCGAGGCGTGCCCCGAAATCCTGTTCGGCGTGCAGTACACGCCAGACGAAATGCGCGACATGGACACCGCCGACGACGATTCGGTCTCCGTGGAGGACATACGGGAAACCGCCGATGATACCGAAACCACGGATGAGGGAGAACAGCAGTGAGCCTGGCGAATCTGGTTATCGATGGGAACGTGGGCAACGAGCCGGAGACCCGCACGTTCCAGAATGGCGGGGAACTCACGTCCTTCCGGCTCGGCCACGGGCAGGGCTACATGGACAAGCAGTCGAATCAGTGGGTCGACCAGGGCACGATGTGGGTGAGCGTGGTACCGCAGTCCACCGCCGCGAAAAAGGTCATTCCATACGTGCATAAGGGTTCCCGCGTGGTCGTGTCCGGGCGTCTCCAACAGCGTTTCTACCGGGGCAATGACGGGTCGGAACGGTATGCGTTGGAGGTGCGCGCGGAGTCGATTTCGTTGATTCCACGCGAGCAGAAACAGCAGGCGCAGACGCAGGCGCAGTCTCGGCAGCCGGCCGCCGGTGACCCGTGGGGCGCCGCTCCGACCGGTCAGGACGAGGGCTTCGGCGCTTTCGGGGATTCGGATTCCTGATGCGCGAATGGATTGAGCCATCGGACGTGTTGCCGGTGTGTTCGAAGCATGGGTGCGCGCTGTATCCGGCGCGCCCCATCCCATGCCCCGAATGCGAGATCGAAGCCGAAGACGAGGAGGCGGACCACTATGACCGATATTGACTTGGCCATCAGCAGGCAATTGTGGTGGACGCAGAACCGCCGCTCCAGAAGCTGGGTGGTGCCATATCAGCGGAAGAAGCAGGTCAAGGCGGCCGCCTATCTCACCTTCCGTGGTCTCATCAACAGCGGCCAGCTCGTCAGGCCATCGCACTGGCCGGTGCATGTGACCGCGATTATCCACCCGTTGACGCACGGACGCTTCGACCCCGAGAACGCGGCGCCCATGGTCAAGGCAATCCTGGACGCGATCACGCAATCCGGCTACTGGCCGGACGATAACGCCGACTATGTGGTCGGCCCCGACTACCGGCTCGGCCAGCCAAGCGACGAAAAAGGCGTCTACCACATCACCATACGAATCGAAGAGGAAAGCTGATCATGGCAACGAATGTGACTGAGAAAGACAAGACGCTCAACGAGATCATCGACTGGCTTAGGGGCCAGAGAGATGAAGAGTACAGGTTTTTCAATGTAGCGACACGTACTGAGGGTGTGGCCGAAAGTGAGATTGATGGGTGCATGATACGAGCGCAAGTTTTTGCGAGGTGCATCGACCATTGCAAGTCTCTGCTCGGCTATTCCGGCTCCATGCCTAATGAGGTGCCTAACCAAAGCGAGGACGCGAAATGAGCCAGACAATCCATTACGTCGAATGCGCACACTGCGGCGAAACAGTCGGCTCGCATTACGTCACCTGCCCATACTGCGGATACCGGCTCGTGGACGCGAAGACGCTCATATGGAGGAACTTCAATGCTTGACCCGCCACCAGACCTGTTGGAAATCGCGGACGCATTGGACGCCATGGCCAAGCCACACGTCGGAAGCGGCTGGGCCAACACCAACTACACGGATCTGCCATGCACCACACCACGACAGGAACAGATCTGGATGGAATACAACGGCATCACGAGGGGAGAGGGCTGAATGAGAATCAGGACGATTAGGCCGGAATTCTACCAGTCCGAAAGCGTTGGCTCGATGACCTGGAAGACGAGACTCGTCTTCATCAACTTGTGGAGCTACGTGGAGGACAATGGTGTGAATCTCGATAATCCACGCCTCTTCCGCGGCCAATGCATGCCATACGACGATGACGTGCTTGATGACATCGAGGACGCGTTCGCTGAATTGGAGCAGTGCGGCAGCATCATCCGCTACGAGCGCGACGGCAAGCGACTGCTATTCGTCCCAGGCTTCAAAAAATGGCAGAACATCCAGCGTCCGGGCACATGCCATTACCTGCCACCGGACGGCTGGGACAAGCGTGGATGCAGGATTATTCCGGAGGATTCCAGACAGTTGCAGGAACATTCCTGCGAGTCTCCGGAGGATTCCAGACAGTTGCAGGAACATTCCTGCGAGTCTCCGGAGGATTCC
>ERZ808266.167-NODE-167-length-26592-cov-3.521875_pt1 | contig 26592 bp, 23 predicted proteins | sample MGYA00521278_ERZ808266 | MGnify/ENA primary metagenome ERZ808266 (study PRJEB31516, sample SAMN03275591) | gut metagenome | biome: mammalia-associated habitat; material: feces | host: Papio cynocephalus | place: Kenya | collected 2012-08-02 ... | reverse complement strand
AATGTTGCAGGCGTGAAATAATCGCTAAGACCGCACGCTTGATAGAGCGTCGTGCCGGTGGTGTCGTCGGTTTTGAAAACGAAATCTTTTTGAACGACTTTTTCCTCGTCGTTTTCTGTTACGGTTTGCTCATAATACCACTTTGCAAACGTATACCCCGCTTTGCCGGCAGGCACTTTGTCCGCCGCCTCTTGGGTTATGCTCTCGGTCACGGGATAATAAACAGACTCGTAAGTGGCAGCCGAAAGAGAATCGCAATAAACCACCTCGACTTTGGGAAGCGTGGATTTGAACATTGCGTACACGTCGATCGATCTTGTGATCTTCCACTTGTTTTCGAGTTTCACCGCCGCGTCCGAGGATGTTGCGAATTCGGTGAGTCTGACGGGTTTGTTTTCGCCGTCGAAATAGAACCAGAACAAGAACTCGTCCCCTTCCTTTTCGGTTTTGGGGCAATCGAGATTGTCGGTGTCGTTGTAGGTCACGATAAGTTTGGAATCCGCGCCGAGACTCGCTTGGTTGTCGCTGTCGATGATCGAATAGGTGTATTTCCCGTCCTCGCCCTTTTGCGCGACGAGTTTCTTGTCGACGTGCGGCGTAAGTTCATAGGTATTGTTCGTGTAAAGTGCCGTAATTGTCGTATTCTTTGTTATGGGCGTTTGACCGAAGATAAACTCGTTCGTACCGTCTGCCGACCAGTACTTGAACGTATAGCCTGTTTTTATCGGCACGACGTCGGAGCCGTCCTTGTTTTTGGGACGAGCGACGGACGTACCCGAAAGCACGTCTTTTACGACGTTGTCGGTAAGTTTGAAGTCGTTGCTGTCGACGTTGAACGTGACGGTGTACTTTGCTTGTTCGTACTGATTGTGGCCGTTGTTGTCGTCGTCGGGCGGCGTTGTGGGATTGCATGCGATCAACACCGCGCACAAGAGCGTGGCAACGAGTACGATGCAAATTGTCATTAGCGTTTTTTTCATAATCACCTTGCGTGCGCAGGTGCGCACAATCGTAGTATGAATAAATTTTATGAATCTATTATACACACGGGGCGCGCTTTTTTCAACCTTATTTTGTCTTGCGCGCGCTTTTAACCTTTATCGCGTTATTGTTGGAATTTCGTGACGTACTCGTCGATTAGCGCGCCGACGTCGGTTTTGTCCGAACCGAGAAAATCTTTAAGTTCGAAAATCACGGCCGAATCGTTTACGGACGTATTCGCCGCATAGGGCGAGAACATATCTTTAACTGCGTTTGCAAAATCCGCTGAAACGTCTTTTCCAAGCACGCAAATCGTGATTCTATCGCCCTCTTTTTGCTCGCATACGTCATTTATCGCGCTTTGAAGCGAATACCCTCTCTTTTGAAGATTTTGCGCGATTACGGTTTGATTTTGCCTTTCTTTGACGAACACGGAAACGGTTTCGTAATTCTCGACAACGATGCCGTACACGACGGTTTCGCCGCCCGATTCCACCTTTACGTTGACGTAGCACACCGCCACTTCGTCCTTTGCGCCGCCTGGAAGCATTGCGATTGCAAACGTCGCAAGCACCGCCGTCACCAAAAGAAGCATAACGCACCAAAGCAGCCTTACCGCAGTATGCTTGTCGAAGGCTTTGAGCGGCGTTTGTCCGTCGAGCAGTTTGTTTATCGGCGCTTTTTTCGCTCTCTGCAAAACGTCGGGGACCGTTTGAGAATTATGCTCGCTTTTGAGTTTTCCTTCAATATCTTTAAGTCTCATATCCATCTTCCTTTTGCAGTTCTTTTTTGAGTTTTGCAAGAGCGTTGTTGTACGCCCATATCACCGATCCGACGGGTCTGCCCGTCATTTCCGCAATCTCTCGGTGCTTGAATCCCGATATTGCGTGCAGAGTTACGATTTCTCTTTCCTCGTCGCCCAGAACCTTGTTCATAGCGTTGGTCACGGGCGAGAGTTCCTCGTCAATCGAGTACGTGCCGTACTTGGCGTCGTCCTCGAACGATTCCGTGGACTGCTCGCGCTTTGAACGATTCAACTCGTTTATCGTGGCGTTTTTGGCGATCGTGTACAGCCACGCGTACGCGTTCGCCCCCGCCCTGTAATTCGATATTGTGGTTCTCAAACGAATGTACGCCGTCTGCATCATATCTTCGGCGGTCTGGTAGTTTCGGCATATCGACATAATGAACGCAAAAAGACCGCGTTTGGTATCGTTGTAGATTTGCTCAAACGCGCTTTCGTCGCCTCGTTGCAGGCGCAACATCAATTTGTCGAGTTCCTGTTTGGTCATATTTTTATTTTAGCATAAGCGCAAAAATATAACAACTTATAATTATTTTTCGAAAATTTTGTTCGATTTGCCCGATTTTGCGGATTTTTGAGGAAAAATTTACGTTTCTTTAAGAAAAATTAATTGCTTCTTAACGTTTTGAGTATATTATCTATATTGTAAAGTTATATCCGCACCGTATACGCGAGAATATGCGCGTCGTATGCGCGCGGATTGCCGAAAACGAACGAGTAATATTCGAGGTTGCTATGCGCAAGAGAATCACGCAAACGACATGTTTGGCGTTATGCCTTTTGACAACCGTCTTGTCGGCGGTCGTTCTCATTGCGTGCAATTCGGTCTACACCAACGCACCAAGCACCCCCGAGCCGCAAAAAGCAACGTCTTTCGTTTGCGTAGACGTCAATCCGTCCGTTGAACTCGTGCTTGACCAAAACAACGTGGTCATGAGCGCGTGCGGCGCAAACACGGACGGCAAAGCCCTGCTTTTCGAGGAAGACGGCATAGTCGGCGCGGACCTCGACGTCGCAATAGGCAACGTTGCCGCACTGTCAGTCAAATACGGATATATTTCGGACGGCGCAAACGTGTCCGTCGAAGTGACTTCCACTGCGGAAAACAACGATATTTTCGAGAAGATAAGCGCAAAATTCACTTCCGCGATAAAAAACGCAAATCCGTCACTCACGGTTTCGATTTCGGATTCTTGCGACTTCGTGCTTCAATCCGAACTCGACGCGCTCAAATCCAATAATTCCGACAATCTAACAATTCAAAACCTCGACGTCGCAACCTATCGCCTCGTGAAAAGGGCGCAACAAAACGGCGTATCCGTCGAGGATTCCCTCTCTTTGCCCCTCGACAAACTCATTGCCGAAGCAAACGACTTCCAATCGGACTTGAATCAAAAATTCGACGACGAATACCAACTTGCAATAAACCGCGCGCAATATATCTTCGACAGCGCACAACAAACCGTTGAAAACGGCGTATACGCTCGCTATTTCGCGCAAAAACTGCTAAATACGGCAAAGTCCAATCCGCACGGTGCTATAGACGTTGCAAAACAAGCACTCAACTCCGCAAAATACGCCGCTTCGAGCGCAAGCAAACTCTCGCTTGAGTTTTATCTCGCTTGCTCGGATTATTTCGACCAAAACCCCGTGTACGAACTTACACAAGAGCAATTTGACAACATTTCTTGCTTGCTCGGCACTCGCGCGGACGACTTCAAAACCAAGTATTCCGCCCCAAACGGCACGATTAGATTCACCAAAACCGAGTTGGACTCTTTCGTGAACACGGTGTACCGCTCGGACGAAAGCGCACGCGCGGAAATACAATCCGCTTACGGCAACGCCGTCGAATACCTCTTGCAATTCACACAAGAGGACGAAACGGACTTGTCCGTCGCAAAGGAAACAATGCAAAGCGTGGCAACTTACGTCAAATCTGCCCTTTCTCTCGCGGATAGCGTTATGTCGCCGCTGCCGTTTGTCAAATTCGACGTAGATTCCATTCTTGCCGACTGCATACCGAGCGACGTCGATTATGCGGACAGACAATCCGTCGAAAGCGCAATCGAACGCCTCGAAACGCAAGCCTCGCAAACCAAAGAGCAAATGAAAGTCACAAAAGAAGACGAAGCCGCAATACGAACGCTGCTTGCTCAATCGGAAACCGTAAAAGCCATCGACTCGGCTCGCACCGCTCTGAACGAAGCCCTTGACAAAGCCAAATCCGACGCCCGCGCCCTTCTTCTTTCAATGAAATCCGCCCGCCTCGCGTAAATGCGGAACGTAAAAATAAACGCAACAAAAACTTATAATTTCAAAATATCATCAGCGGAACAATCAAGAAATGCGCATATCTTTGCGAACGTAACGAGAGAAGGCATAATTCGTCCTGAAAGATATTGCGATACCGTCGGCTTAGATACGCCTATTGCTTTTGCAAGATCACTTTTCGACTTCCCCGACAATTCTATTTCTTCTTTCAACCTTTTGCTAATTTTCGTTTCGAGTTCGCCCATTTTTCACCTAATAATATGACTTAATCCGTATCATATTATTAGGCATTACTTAATTTTTATCTTGACAATTAGGCAACGCCTAACTACAATATATTATATCATCTTTTAGGAACGCCGCATATGAACGAAATCAGAAAAAATCGTGAAGAAGAAATCATAATCGTACACGCTAAATGCAAAATGCCCGTTGTGCTTGTTGTTGAGTATATTGTTTTTATGATTGCTTTTGTTTTGATGATTGTTTTTGGCATATTAAAAAATAATTCTGCCTCTGGTGTTGCACTACTTCTATTTGGAATCGGTGGATTGTGCATTGATGTTCTTTCTTGCTTATCACATATTTATTCAATTAAGCAAAACACTTGTAACGTAACAAATAAACGCATTTACGGCGTTAAAGCACTATTTTTCTCTAAAACAAGTTTTAGTTATCGCCTCGATGTGATAGATAATGTCGAAATTAAAAATGACTTAGGGTTAAAAAAAATTGGTTATTTATTTTTCGCAAGGGAAAGACGCTCAACCGCAAAAGCAAAATGGCAATATCGTAAATGATACTTTCACGCTTGACTGTATTGACAATAATGATGAAGTTTATAACGCTATTTCAAAAATGATAAACGACGTTAAAACAGACAAGGATTTACACACCGACATTGAAATGGCGAAAGTCGGCGCGCAAGAAAAGCAAGCTTCCGCATTTGAAAAAATTGCGATTAATTTAAGAAATACCCCGTCCGACGATTCTCACCCTCAAAAAGTCACTGCCCCCCGATTATATAGCCGAACTAAAAGGACTCAAAGAACTGCTAGACAGCGGCGTTATAACGCAGCAAGAGTTTGATGAGAAAAAAGAGCAGTTGCTAAAACAATAACAGAACCGACAAAAAAACACAGGTCAACAACGATACCTGCGGATAGTTTGAATTTGAAAAGAGAGAGGCAAAAGCCTCTCTCTCTTTAGGTTTTTCGAGATTCTATTCACTTCAACGCTCTGAAATACACGATTTTCGTATCTTCCGCAAACGGTTCGGCAAGGTCGGGATTCTGCGCCAAAATGTCTTCGGGCATTGCGGACAGAGCCGAGCATACGTCAAGCATAGTGTCGGACGGCGAGGCGACGTACACGGACAATGCGGACGTGTTTTGCGCGCGTTCCGCGCCGACTTCCACCGCCGAGATATACGACGCTTCGAGCGGCGAGAATCCGCAGGCCGCGATTGCAACGTCAAAAGTGATGTCAAACTCGCGTTCTCTGCGCACGACCGCGTCTATGCGCTGAATCTTGCAATCTACGCGCACTTCTTTCGAGAACGGGATTTCGCTTGCCGCCGAGATTGCAAACGGAAGTTCCGCACGCACGGAATTGTAGCCGTTTTCGTCGCGATAGATTATATCCGTATTTGCAACGCCTTCGACGATGAGTCTGTTTTCGTCGTTGACGTACGCACGAGTCGTATAGCACCTTGCATACGGCAGAGCGCACACCTCGATTGCCGCGGGTTTGTTGTCCGAAAGCGTTGCGCTTCCGCCCACGCCCTTGACGAAATAGCCGCAGCCGTCAAAGCAAGTGTATTTTGCGGTTTTGCGTTCGATTTCCGTTTGATTGGACAGCATAAACAAGTCGGACACGATTTCGGTTTTCGAGCATCTATACGCTTGAACCTTGATTTGAATTTCGCCTTCCACGCGAATGGTATTGTCGTCCGTCACGCCTTGAAGCACGATTTTTGACGATTTCAAAGCGGTGTAAAGTTTGATTGCGTCGCCCTCTTTCACGCCGTCGAGATTAAATTCTTCTTCGAGCGGAATTTCAAAAGTGTGTTGCTTGATTTCGCCGCCCTCGACGTAGGTTACGACCGAATAGACCGCAAGTTTTGCGGTTGCGCCGCCGTCCGTCGCAAGGGACTGGCGCGTTACGACCGTCGAAGAAAGTCCGAGCACGGATTCGATTTCGCCGCCCACGTTCTTTTCGTCGTCAAAGGGAACGACCACCGATTTTTGCGCGATAAAGGACGGGACGTAAATCTCTTGCTTTTGAACGTAGCAATCGTCCGCATTGACAAGCACCTCGATTTCGTCGCGTTTGATTGCCGATACGTTGACTTCCAGCACCGCCGTAAGCGTGAGCGTATCCTCCGCTTCCACGTCGGATTCGGATATAACGATGTCGCACCACGCGCTGTCGCCCTCAACGAACTCGCCGTCCACTCTCGCCGTAAAATCGGCGTTGTAATCCACGCCCTTCGGCGTTCCGTCTTTATCCAAGTACGCAAGGCGGAAATTCACTCTGCCGCCCACTTGCGCATATCCGTCTTGCGCGTCAACGCTCGTCGCTCGCGCGTCTACCGCCAAAGACAATACCTTTGCAATGTTGCTCATATCCACGTCCGTCGGCGAAAACTCGACAACTCGCTCGGATGTCGGCGCAACGTAAAATTTGCTGGCACTTATTTTTTCAAAATCGAACATAGCATTCCTCCGTTTCACCAAAAACATATTCAAACTTCTTTGCGTTTATGCGAATAAAATTCGAATTTTCGGCAACAATCGGTGTATGAGAGAAATAGGACAATCCATCGTAGAGGCAAAAGCCCGCGTGCAAAAAATAGTCGGCATACCCGTACTTGTCAAAATCAACGGCGGCAGAGGCAAATCCTCGCTCTATCACGGCAAAGTGACCGCGCTGTTTCCCTCGATATTCACCGTCGAACTCGAAGGCGGCGAAAAACGCACCTTTTCATACAGCGACGTCCACACGAAAAACGTGCTGTTTTTGAAAAGCAAGGATTCGGATTGATTAGGTTAATTAATAATTAATAATTATATACTGTTCTTTCATTATACACTATAGGTTGAATTTAGCAAGTAAGAAGAGCACATTATATTGTGTGTTGCGGTCTTATTATCAAAAATGAGTATAAAAATTAGTATAATTTTTTGCAAATTTTTACATCAGATTAGTTTTTATATATTGCAATAGATTGCTTAAATCGCAATAGTTTTCATACTTGCTCCGAGTTTTCTATTTCCTTTCGGCACGGCGGTTTAGCACCGATAAGAACCTCTGTCAACGGCATAAAAATCTTGTTTTTATGCTATCAAATTTTGGTTCAATTTCAATGCGCATTTTAACCGATTTTTTATACGTTGGCGATTAGACGAGCCGTAGTCTTGATACAAGTGTGACGATTAGACGTGCCGTAGTCTTGATACAAGTATAAGGACTTTTACACAACATTTTTATGCTGTTCGTTGACATAGGCTTTCTGTGATTTGAAGTGATACGTTTTTGAGTTTTCTCGGTGCTGCGCCGTTTTGTTGCCGAAAGGCAAATAAAACTCGGAGCGTATCAAATATGAAATCTCAAATCAATCTTCAAAATCAAAATGCAATCAGCATTAATGATGGCAATCAAGCACAAGTCAAAATTGTTGCTAAAAGGCAATGCATATTAGACGATGACGTTGTTATAACCGCAGACAACATTAAGAAAATCGGCGAATTGATAGCGTTGCTTACTATAAGAACAGTAATGTGTCGTTCGGGCAAAGACTTATATCGTCTTTATGACGGGCTTATCAAGGATTGCAACAAATCTAACGATTCTCTTGATGAATACTCGGACGGATATGACATAGCGCAAACCGCAATGCTTTTCCTTTGCGAACACATTGGCAAAAGACTTGGCGATAATTATACGACCACTCGTGGAAACGTTATCTCGATTAGGCAAGCGTGTTTCCGTTTTACGGACAGATACTTTGACAAACAATTCACCCGTCATTTAACGCACACAACCGCCATAAGCGACAGCGTTGCATCATCGCACATAACTTTTATCGACGACGAATCAAACAACGATTATACTGCCGTTGACGCGCTCATCGAAAGAATGAATTTAACACAAGGCGAATATGATGTTCTCTGCGCCTATATGTCGGGATTGACTTATCTCGAAGTTACACAACTTTTGAACGTCAACCGCACAACCATATGGCGCAGAAGAGTGAAATTGCAAAATAAACTTAACGCACTTTGTGTCAAAAACAATTAAAAAAGAGAGAAACTAATTTCGCTTCTCTCTTTTCGATTCTATAAAATACACTTAATTCAATATGCTATCTTGTAGAGTTCCAAAATGTCTTTTTCGGTTATCTCTCTCGGATTGCCGCCCGTGCAAACGTCTGCGAATGCGTCTTTGGAAAGTTGTTCAAGTGCGGTTTCGGGGATATTTATCTCACGAAGAGTTTGCGGAATGCCAAGGTCGAGCGAAAGTTGTTTAACTGCGCTTACTGCCGCTTTTGCGCCTTCTTCAACAGACAAACCGTCGATATTCACACCCATCGCGCGTGCGATATTGCAATACTTCTCTTGTGCGGCAGGCATATTGTATTCCATAACTATAGGCAAAAGAAGTGCGTTTGCAACGCCGTGCGGAATATCAAATCTTGCGCCGAGCGGGTGTGCCATTGAGTGAACGCAACCGAGTCCGACGTTTGAGAAAGCCATACCTGCAACGTATTGTGCAAGTGCCATATTCTCGCGAGCGGTCATATCTTTGCCGTTGAACGTTGCATTGCGAAGATTCTTCGAGATAAGTTCAATCGCTTTGAGTTCAAACATATCGGAAAGTTCCCAAGCGCCTTTCGTGATATAACCTTCGATTGCGTGCGTAAGTGCGTCCATACCGGTTGCAGCAGTCAAACATTTGGGCATAGATGCCATAAGTTCTGCGTCGATAATAGCAAGCACGGGAATGTCGTGCGGATCTACGCAAACCATCTTTCTTCCCGTTTCTTCGTCGATAATGACGTAATTGATTGTGACTTCTGCCGCCGTACCTGCGGTTGTCGGAAGCGCGATAATCGGGACACATTTATGTTTTGTAGGAGCAACGCCTTCGAGCGAAACAACGTCTTCAAATTCGGGATTGTTTGCAACGATTGCAATACCCTTTGACGTATCGATTGCACTACCACCACCGATTGCGATAAGGAAATCCGCACCGGACGCTTTGAATGACGCAAGTCCGTTTTTGACGTTTGTCACGGTCGGGTTTGCTTTGAAGTCCGTGAACATCTCATACGGAAAACCTTCGAGAGTTGACGTAACCATATCTGCCACGCCGAATTTCACAAGGTCTTTATCTGCAACGATAAACGCCTTTTTGAATCCGCGCGCTTTGATTTCGCCGAGAAGTTCACGTCTTGCGCCTGCACCGAAGTACGAAGTTTCGTTCAAGATAAATCTGTTTGCCATAATTTTATCTCCTTAAAGGTAATTCTATTATTTTTCCCAAACTCTATTTAGGCAATACGCCGTTGCTTTGGATATGTTCGCTTATTTTCCCAAGATTCCGTCAAGCGGTGTGAGATGCCACAAATCAACAAGTCCTTGCAGCACGTCATCGCCTATTTCGTTGACGACGTGTCCCAAAGTGAGCATATAAAGTTGCGCCGTTTTCTCAACGGTTTCAATAAGTCCGAAGGCTTCGTCAATGTCTTTACCGACACCGTAAATGCCGTGATTGGTCCATACGACAAGACGATATTTCTTCATCTTCTCTGCCGTCGCTTCACCGATTTCGTTCGTTCCGCAAACCATACAAGGCAGCACGCCTACACCGTCCGGGAATACAACGATTGCCTCGGTGTTGTTGCGCCACAACTTTTCCGTAAACACCCTATCGTCGGTTTTTACGACTGCGGACATACAAATAGTATACGTCGGGTGCGTGTGCATAACCACTCTGTGGTTGGGATCTATTTTCAAACGAGTTGCGTGCGTCATAAGGTGCGCAGGAAGTTCACTCGTGAATTTTCCGCCGTCCTTATATCCCCACAAAAGTTCCGCCGATTTGCCGTCTGCGCCGATACGGATTATACCGAGATTGGTTTCGGGATCGCCTTCAATGTTCTTGAAATACTTGCCCGTTCCCGTAACGATAAAATATCTGCCGACCAACTCTTTTGCATCAAACCCAGTCGGGATAACGCGCAAAACCTTGTCCGTATCGAGATATTCTTTTACTTGTTCTTCATCGAGCAACACGGACACGTTTCCGCCATTTCTCTCGTCCCAGCCTTGACGATACATATTGCTCGTAATTTTGCAAAGTTCTTTTACAAACGGTGCTTCAAGTATGGTTTTCATCTTTTGCTAAGCACTCCTTTTTCGTAGTCTTTTATTTCGTCAAACCAATCGTCTTTCATACATTGTCTTTGGAGATACTCTCTCCAAACTTCGCCGAAAGGATAGGTTTTGAGTTGTTCTTGTCTGTACATAAGTTCGGTAAATTCGCCGTTGTCCTGCAACTTTTTAAGCGTGGCATTTGGCGTAAGCAATGCGTAAAGCAACGCTTTTTGCATATTGCGCTCGCCCGTAACCCACGCGGAAATACGGTTTATTGACGCATCGAAATAGTCAAGACCGATAAGCACCTTATCGAGAGCGTCGTTTCTTACGATCTCTTTCGCAATCTCTTTGAGTTCGTCTTCAAACAAAACGACGTGGTCGCTGTCCCATCTCACTCCGCGCGTCACGTGAAGTGCAACTTTATCGTAGAACGCAAGCAATGCGGGAATCTTGTCGCTTACGTATTCGAGCGGATGATAATGTCCGTTATCGAGCAAGCAACAAATATCGTTCTTTGCCGCATAGTTCTGATAGAACTCATTGCTACCCACCGTATAACTTTCAACGCCTATGCCAAACACTTTGCTTTCCACCGCAACGACGACCTTTTTCTTATCATACGGCTCTTTCAAAATCTCGTCAAGGCTCTCTTTAAGACGTAGTCTCGGGGTGAGTCTGTCGCTAGGTACGTCCTTGAATCCGTCCGGAATCCAAATATTCATAAGGCAATGACTGTTCATTTCATTTGCAAAATACTCGGAAATGCGGATGCACGCCTTGCAATGCTCTATCCAGAATTTGCGCACGTTTTCGTCGGGTGACGAAAGCGTAAGTCCGCCCTTTACCATAGGATGCGAAAACATTGTGGGATTGAAATCGATTCCGTCAAGTCCTATCTCTTTTGCAAACTCAACCCACGGTGCGAAATGTTCGGGCCGATATGCGTTTCTGTCCGCTTTTTCGCCGTTAAGGATTGCGTAACTTGCGTGCAAGTTGAGTCTTTTCTTGCCCGGCATAAGAGAAAACGCTTCTGTCAAATCCTCTTTGAGTTCTTCAAAGTTTCTTGCACGCCCCGGGTAATTGCCCGTCGTTTGGATACCGCCCGACGCAGCACCTCCGCCGTCAAGACCTACAACGTCGTCGCCTTGCCAACAATGCACCGAAATTGCGGTATTTTTAAGTTTTTCAATCGCTTGTTCCGTGTCCACGCCTATCTTTGCGTAAACTTCTTTCGCCTCTTGATAACTCATAGTTTATAACTCCATTTGGCTTTTCAAATTGCCTATCGCCGTTGCCTCTATGGGCATTGCGACGACTTCTTTGTTTGTAAATTCTCTTGTAAACTCGTTGACCAACTTGTTGTTTGCGCCACCGCCTACGATATAGATTTTATCGAAGGTGCGGTTTTCGCATTTTTCCAAATCGCCAACTGCTTTTTTGTATCCCATTGCCATAGACTTGTACGCACTGCGATACAAATCCCCTTCCGTTTTCGGCGCATCGAGATTGCGACTTTCAAACCAGTTTTTGATTTTCTTGTCCGTATTTTCGGGCAAAGAAAACTCCTTGTCGTTTACGTCAAAAGTTCCGTCAAAAGTACTTTCGCTTGCAAGGCACGTCATATCGCCAAAACTTCTTCCGAACACGTTTTTAAGGCACACGTTTATCCACATACCCGTGATGTTCTTCAAGAAGCGGAAGTTTCCGACTCCGCCTTCGTTTGCGAAATTGCATCTCAAAGCATCTCTCGATACGTTGGCTTCTTTTATCTTTGCGCCGAGAATTGCCCAAGTCCCGCTTGAAATAAGCACGCTGTCTTCGGGGTTGTCAACGGCATAAAACGCGCTTGCAGTGTCGTGCGACGGACAGAGTTTAACGGTCGTTTGTCCGCCCACTTCTTTTGCAACGTCGTCTTTGAGTTTTCCGACGACAGTTCCCGGCATATTGAGCGACGGAAACATTTGAAGCGGTAAACCGAGAATTTGAATAAGGTCTGTATCGAACTCTTTCGTTTTGCAATTCACAAGTCCGGTTGTCGTTGCGTTCGTATATTCTTTCACCATATTGCCCGTAAGCAAATAACCGAAGTATTCGGGCATCATAAGGAACGTCGAAACGCCGTCCAAACGACCGCTCTTTTTGTCCGCATAAAGTTGATACACGGAGTTGAAAGGCTGAAACTGTATGCCCGTGCGCATATAGAACGTTTCAAACGAAATCTTTGAATTTATCTCTTCGATTGCGCTCTCCGTTCTCGAATCTCTATACGCATAGCAAGGCAACACGGATTTGCCGTCTTTTATGAGAACGTAGTCCACGCCCCACGTATCTATTGCAAGGCTTTCAATACTCTCATATTGCGAAAAAGCCACTTTAAGTCCTTTCTTAATCTCGTTAAACAGTCTTTTCGTATCCCAAACAAGATGTCCGCCTTGATTGTCCACGTGGTTTTCAAAGCGGTATATCTCTTTTGTTTTTATCTCGCCGCTTTCTTTCCAACCGACGATATGTCGTCCGCTGGACGCTCCTATATCTATTGCAAGATAGTATTTTTTCCCCATCCATTCCCTTTAAGGGCGGTGGGTAAAGGGGCAAAAACCGCCGTATCGACCCGAAATGCCGTTAAGCCGCAATTTCGAAATCTATCGTTCCGGCACTTGGAAGTTTTACGCCGATTGTAAATTTGCCGTCTTGTTTCACATATGACTTATCCTGTCCGCTTGTAGCGTCTGCAAGCATTGTGGATTTGTCACCCTCTTGCCACGTTGCGTTGACGACAAGCACGTCGTTTTCAATTTTCCACGTGCCCGAAAGCCACGACGAGTATGTTTTGCCGCTGTCTGCACTGACAATGACGTTGAATACGTTGCCGTAGAGTTTGCCTTCTTCGGGCGTTTCGGGCTCGGTAATATGTTCGAGCGTCACATACGCTTTTCCGATACCGACCCAAAAAGATTTCACCTCGGATTGATAAAGCACGCCTTCCTTTTTTTCGGGGGTTTTGTCATCGTTACAAGCAACGAGTGCGAGCATTGAAACCACGAGGCACAATGCAACCAAAATCAAAACTGATTTCTTTCTCATAATAATTCTCCTATTATTTTTTTATAAATACGACTTTCGTCGATACTTCCTTATCACATTTATACTTTCTGCGTTTGAATAAACTTGTAGATTTCTCCCGCAGCAATCACTTTGTATTTGCCGTCAAAAACGTGCGGTTGACCGTCGTACACCACCATTTTGCAATGATCGGGATTGTATTTGTTGTAGTGTGCGCAAAGATTTTCTGACATAGAGAGTGGCACGATTTTGTCTGCTGTGCCTTGCAAGAGCAATACGTTCGGCGTGTATTTGTTGACATCATAGGTTGCACCGTCAACCGATGCGTCGGGATTGAGATTGATTGCGGGATATTGCAAGATTATCGCACGAATATCTTCGCTGTGCGTCACTGCACAAGTTGCGACTGTTGCACCGCCCATAGAACTGCCGAGCAAAAACAAATTGTTCGTATCGACAAAATCAAAAGTTTTGACCTTTTCAATGACTGCATTCAAATCCTTGACTTGTTCGAGCACTTGCTTTTCGTAGGCGTCGTCAACTCCCCTTTTCGTGCCTTTAAACCATTTTGTTCCTTTGGGGCCGGTGCTTCTTGTCGTCCAACCGTAGAAGTCAAACGTATAGCACGCAATTCCGCTCTTTGCAAGGCTTTGGAGCGTTGTCATATCCGCCTTATAGTCTGACTCCGCGCCGTGAGCGTAGATGACAGTCGGATATTTAGAGCCGCTCTCACCCTTGGGGATCAACGCTTTGCCAAAAAGATTTATGCCGTCGTGCTCAACGTGAATTTCTTTTGTTGTGTAAGAGTATGCCTTATCTCCCACGCATTTGGGGAAACCCACAAAGTGCGCAACGCATACGATTGCGATTACCGCAACGAGAACAACCGCCGTCACTGACGAACATATTGCAACGATTTTCTTTTTCTTTGTCATTACTTTTTCACCTCCGAAAGTTCGGGATATAAGTCAAGCAACATTTCGATTGCGGGCTCTATACATTGGTCGCGCCATTTGAGTTGTCCCGTGTGATTTAGGTGTATTCCGTCTTTTTGGAACAACTCTGTATTGTAGTTTGCGCCGTCAAACGTCATATCGCTTGCATCGACGAAAACCATATATTCTCGCTCTTGGCAGAGTGCTTTCAACGCCGTGTTGACTTTTTGAGTTATTTGGGTGTATCCGCTGCGCCCCGGCAACAACAAACCGCTCATGACCACGAATTTTGCATTCGGCAACTTGTCGTGAAAGGCGTCAAACATCTGCTTTTTGTATTGTATACACATATTGATTTTTTCTTCGTCCGTCCCCGACATTTCCACATAGTCGTTGCTCCCCGTCTGGAAAAACACGATTTCGGGATTGTAAGGATAGAGCAATTTGTCAGCGTATTGCGCCATAAGTTTGTCGGTGCTGCCACCAAAGCCGCTGTTGACAACCCTGTATTCGGACAAGTCCGCCGTCATCTCCGTCCAAAGTCTGAAATTGGACGCGCCGTAAAAAACTATGCAGCCTTGGTTGTCACTTGCAGGATACGTCTTTTGGATTCGCTTGACTTCTTGATTCCAAAACAAGTTGTCAAACGGTCCCCAACCGACGTACATTCCCGTGAATATCAAGCCTAGAAGCACCGCGACAAGCAACACCGCAACGCCTGCACTCACGCCGATAACAATTTTTTTCTTTTTGCTCATTGCCATAATCTTTGCTTTGTCGTTCTCAAACTTCAAACTCGTATTTGCCTGCGCCGACAGTCCGAGTTTTTCCGTCGATTGATATTTCCGCCGTCGTATTTGACGGAATTTCTATCGTATAATACGTTTTGCCGTCCTTTCTTTCCCACTTGCTCGAAACTTTTCCGTAAATGCTTTGATATTCGCATTTTGCATACGTTTCTTTTCCGCCTACTTTCGGCGCAATCACAAAGTGGTTTTCACCGACAACGTTTATGCCGCACATACTTCTTACAAGCCACTCGCAAACCGCACCTTTGGAATAGTGATTGAGCGATGCAAGCCCTTTATCCTTTGCGGCAGGACCTTCCCAATCTTCCCAGATCGTCGTTGCGCCTATCTTTGGCATAAACAACCAACCGGGGCATTTCTCGTTTTCGAGAAGTTTGTAGGCGTATTCGATATTTATGTCCGCAAGCACGTCCATAATGAACGGCGTTGACAAAAAGCCCGTGCCGATGCGCCAGTCATAATTGTCCATAGCCTTAATAAGACGCTTTTTTGCATATTCGGTTTGTTTTTCGTCCAAAAGTCCCATATAGAGCGGACGCACGAGTTTTGCCTGTCTGTCCGTATCTAGCGAACACTTGGGCTTTGACACATATTCTTGATACGCACGCTTTGCGCCTTCGCTGTATTCTTTGATTTTAGCAAGGCGTTTATCGTCTTTTTTGTCGAGAATGTCCGCAATTTCAAGCACTCTTTTGAGTGTAAAATACGTGTACGCAGTCGATTCTTCGGGATGCGGTGCAGCAAAATCATACCACTTAAACGCCATAACGTCGTTTGGCTCTGCCCACTCGCCGTAAGACTGTCCGCAGTTGACGAAATACTTGCGGTTTTTGAGCGACATCGGAATGAATTTTGCATACGGACCGCCCCATTTCCCTGCACGCTTAACCATAAAGTTTGCATATTTGATTATGCCTTCGTAGTTTTCTTTGAGCAGTCTGTCGTCGCCGTATTTTTCGTAATAATAAAGCGGAATGTACACGCCTGCGCACGCCCAACCTACCGAGCCGTTCATCACCCACATAAACCAGTCTTCGTGAGCGTACGGAACGATTTGCGGAAGGCGACCGCTCTTCCATTGTCTGTCGAAAATATCTCTGACGTGCTTTCTTGCAAACGGCGCATAATTCACCATATAAGACGCCGTATTGAAGAACACTTCACTGTCGCCCGTCCACCCCATACGCTCTCTCGTCGGGCAATCGGACGGGAAATCCGTCGAATTGCTTTTGAGCGACCAAAGCGTATTGTGATAAAACTTGTTTATAAGCTCGTTCGAACATTCAAACTTCGACGTTTCTTCAAATGCGCTGTACACCGCAACAGCCTTGAAATCGCCTTTTTCAAAGTGTACGTCGGTGTCGATTTGAGCATACTTAAACCCGCCGTAGAAGAACTTCGGCTTGTACTCGTTCAATCCGTCTTTGCAAATGTAATCTATCTCTTGTAACGGCGACGGTTTTCCCTTGAAAATGCATTGGATGTTTTTGAGAGTAAGTTCGCCGTCGCTATCGATCAACTCGCCGAGCGTAATATGTATTTTTTGTCCTGCTTTGGCGTTGAGAGAAAACGCGATATAACCCGACAGGTTTTGCTCGAACTCGAGAATGGTTTTCCCCTTCGGTGTTTTTATGACGTTTATAGGCAAAAACGTTTCGTTTTCTTTGACTTCGAAATTGTCGGACGCAGTGAGGTTTGCATCGTATTTAACCGCAATCGCCTTGCCGTTGTACGTCGGCATTTTTCTCGCGTCAACTATTTCTCCGTCCTTTAAGTCTGCAAAACGAATTGCACCGTCGTTTGACCAATTCCACGTTTCATCTGTGCAAATTGTCGTTTTAACGCCGTTTTTCGTCAAGATTTCAAGTTGAGCGATAAACTTAGTCTGCGTGCCGTAAGCGTTGACTCTGCCCTTTGAACCGCTCGAGCCGCGATACCATCCGTCCGCAAGTTCAACGGTCAAATCGTTTTCGCCTTTTCTTATCAAATCGGTCACGTCGTACGTTTGATATTGCACTCTTTTGCGATAGTCGACAGCCCCCGGCGCAAACACGAATTCACCGCATTTTTGCCCGTTGAGTCTTGCCTCGTAAAGACCGCAAGCAGATATATAAAGCCGTGCTTTTTCAACGTCGCTTGCATCGAATTCTTTTTTGAAACAATCCACGGGATAGCGTTTTTTCTTGTCGACTTTATAGTTGCCGCTTATCCACTTTGCTTGCCAATCGCTTTTTTCAATCAATCCGATTTCAAAAAAGTTTTCTTCGCTCCACTCGCCTTCTTTACCGTTTTCGTCCCAAAGTTTGATTTTGAAACTTACTTGCGAACGAGAACCAAGCGGCACTCCAAAATCGGCGTGCATTCTGTCGCTTTCAACCTTTCCGCTCGAGCACTCTTTGCCGTCAACTACTGCGGCGATATAATACGCCGTTTGTTTTACGCCGCCGTCGCAATTCCACATAATTCTCGGCTTTATCGTTCCGAGCCCGATAGGATTATGCAAATATTCCGTTTTTATATTTATTGCTTTCATTTTATTCTCCAATCGCCTTGTATAGCGTCTTTTCGATTGCTGGTGTCCACCATTCAAGATAACCTGCTTTTGTCGGATGTATCTTGTCTTCCATATATAGTTTTCGTTGCTCGTCGCTTATTGCATTGAACTGCTCGTCCGTGTACAAATCGGCAACAAAAATATCTTTTATTTTTGCGATTTCATCGAGCGCGGCCACCATTTTGGCATATTGCTTGCTTTCATAGTATGCGTTTGTATAGAACACCACGGGACAATTCCACGTTTGACGAGCATAATCGATTATGAAATTTATCGCACCGCAAACTGTTTTCGCATCTTGATCGTCAACATTTCCGAGCGTTTTCTTTTTGCTTGCGTCGTTTGTCGAGAGTTGACACACAAACAAATCGAATTTCTCGTTTTTGTCTATGTTTTTTAGTCTCTTTACGTATGAATTGCCGTCATCGACGAGGGTCGTTCCGCTGACCGCCTCTTTGACAAAAGTCGTTTTGTTGCGCTTTGCGATATACTCGACAAAAGATGTTTGCAAAGACGATGCGCCGTACGACACCGACGAACCGAGATAGCATATTCTCTTACCTTCAAGCAGACTGTTATCCAACGGCTGCACGTTGTCGACAGAATATCTGTCGGCATTTCCTTCGAGTTTTTTAAGTCTTGCGTCTCGCAATGCACCGAACGGCGGTATTCCCCATAGACTTCCGCATATCAACAGCGCAATCAATACCGCAATAAGCAATGCCGCAATCGCACACGATACGCCGATGATTATTTTTTTCTTCTTATCAATTGCTATCTCTCTTGCCATAACTCAACCGCTCTTTCGAGCCATCCTTGCGCCGGGGTATTATTTGCCAATCCCCAACCGTGAACTTTGTCGTCTACGGGCATAAACTCACACTTACATCCGCACTTTTTTAATGTGTCGACAAGCATAACACTGTTTGCAAAAGACACGACGGTATCTGATTTACACTGCCAAATAAACGTTGCGGGATAGTCTTTGTTAACTTGTTTTTCTATCGAATACTTTGCTTGCATATCGACATCGTTACAATTTTCTCCGAGCAATTTTTTCCGACTGCCCTTGTGGGTTTTTGCGCCCATCGTTATAACGGGATACGCGAGGAACAACGCCTTTGGTTTTGGCAATCCGTATTTTTCGTATCCTATCGTTTTTGTCCCCCAACTTGCAGCGAGATGCCCACCTGCCGAAAAACCGCAAACGGCATAGTTTTTTGTATCGATGCTCAAATTTTTTGCATTGTCAAAAACGTACTTCAACATTTGCGCAACGTCGTCTTGCGGATTCGGATAATGTGCATTTTTGCCGACGCTATACTGCCCGACAAAAGCGTTATATCCCATCTCGTTCAATCTCAATGCAGTGCTATATCCTTCAACAAGAGAGCAAACGTCGCCGTATCCACCACCCGGTAGCACAAGAACAAAAGGCTTGTTGTCCCCGATAATAAACGGATAGATACCCACGTCTTTTCCGTCGAGTGCGTAATACAAATTTTGCCCTTCATCGACGCGATTTTTCATCTCGTTGAGCGTTTTGACCGTTGCATCAACATCAATCGGATAAAATATTTTGATGTCTTTTATACGATACACTTGCATCAAAAAAGCAATATTTCTCGGATTTACAACATACTTTTTGAACGACGCAAACTCTCTGCAATGCCTTACCGACCACAACCGACTATTTGCCGAAAACTTATCTTTCATAATCGTTATGCTTTCTTTGCAAGTTCGGCTTGAATCTTTTTATAGTATTCTTCGCCCTTTTGCTTTTCGATTTCCCAAGCCTTTTCGTCACGCTCTTGTTTTGCCTTTTGACGTTCTTCACGTTTTGCAAGTTGCTCGGGCGTGAGTTTTGCAAGTCTTTGAGCCTTCTTTTGCTCTGCCTTTTCAAGTTTTGCGGCGCGTTTTTCTTCTGCAAGACGTTTCTTTTCTTCTGCTTTTGCTTTCTTGTCTGCAACTTGATTTTTGTGCTTATCAAGTTCTTGATCGAAGTCAAGTCCTTTCTTTTCGCACTTGATTTTCAAGTTTTCAGCAAACGCTTTTTCGTTTTCGAGAATGAATCTTTCTTCGTCTTCCGCCGCCTTTATTTCGGGCGCAATCCATTCTTCGCCTTTCGCTTCGCAATCCGCTTTTTGTCTTTCTCTTATGATTTGTTGTTTTTTGCCTATCGTTTTTTCGACGTTGAAGAACGCAAGCAATATCGCAAGCACCGCGCCTGTAAACACTTCGAGCCCGACGAACGAGAACGTTATAGCGTTTTTTACCGCTTCGGGTTGTGCCGCCGCTATGGTTTGTCCCGCTTCGTTGAGCGACGGTGCGATATAACCTGCATTTGCAAGCAACGAGTTGAAAATACCCGTGCATACACCAACGAGTGCAACTGCAATAATGTTGTACACAGACATTGCAATTCCGTCACATCTGACACCGCTCTTCCATTCCACGTGGTCTAGTGCGTCCGCAAACAAAGCCATAAACACGTATGCGGACGGAAGTCCGCCTATATTCTTGATAAATTGTCCGACCAGAACGATATAAATATTTGTCGGTGACATCCAGCATATAGCACTGCCGATAGCGTAAAGCACAAAACCCCACATTGTGACGTTGCGCTTGCCGAATTTTTTTGCAAGTGGCCACACAAGGAATATTCCTATTCCCATAGGCACGCCTCCTATAACGGACACAAGCATTTGCGTTATGCCGTCGTTGTACGTACCGAGAACGTAGTTGCAATAATAGACAAGCCCTAAATTTTTGAAAACCGTTCCGAACGTGGAAATAAGAAAATATGAGAATATAATCCAAAGATATTTGTCGCTGAAAACGATTTTAAGTTGCATTGCAAACGACACTTTCGGAGTGTCGGCATCGACTTGTTCTTCGGTGACTCTTTCTTTTGTGAAATAATATTCCAAAAGCGTAAGCGGAAGTGCAATGATACTAAGCACACTCATAACGATTATCCAAAGCGATTTGTTTACGCCTAGCGCAGGCATAATTGCCATCGGAAATACGAGCGCGACCACAATTCCGCTCATCATAATCGTTGAAATTTGATTGAAAACTGAAAGTCCGCCGCGTTGAATGGTGTTTCTCGTGGAAAGCGGAACCATCAATCCGTGACTCATATTGTAAATCGTGTACGCAAACGAATAGAATAGATTGTACGAAATCATAACCCAAGCGATTTGCAATTTTTGATTGCCGCTCGGCACTATAAACAACAATACGCCCGCAACCGCAATTAACGGTGCAGAAAGCAGCAACCACGGTCTTGCCTTGCCTTGTTTCGTTTTTGTGCGGTCAATGATATACCCCATAACCACGTTCGTAATTGCGTCGATAATTTTGGATACTATCGGGAATATCGTCAAAAACAAACCGCCCCACACGCCCGTGAGATTCAAAACATCGGTATAATAAACGTTTAGATATGTTGCCAAAACCGCATTGAGCAACAATGCTCCGCACGGCCCGAGCAAATAACCGAGCCATTTTTCTTTGCTCGTAACGTTTTGAGAATGTACTCTCGATTCAAATAATTTCCCGCTTAATAAAACTTTCTCGCTCATCGTTTTATTTCTCCTTATCCATCTTATATTTGGGCAGTTCCGGTGCTTGTACCGGAGTGCAAAAATCTTTGATACCTTTAATTATGTGTCCGTTCGCCATATCGACAAATCCCTTGGCAAAATTGTACGGACAGCTCTTGCCTGCCGACATCGACATCGTTATTATCGAATTGCTTTCAAGAATACGTTTTAGGAAAATCGCGCCCTTGATTTTATTGTCGCGCTCTGTTCCTTCCGGAAGGCGTTTGGCTTTCATAATATCTATTTTAGCAACCGATAAAACGGCAGCAAATAGGATTTTCCCAAGCAAAGTCGCTTTCATATCGCTGAAACGACTTTCCAATCTTATAGGCTTTTTCGGCGGAACGGTGGGAATCTTCAATCCGGACATTTCTTCAAAAATGTCGTCTGTAATTTTACTCGTATTTGCATTTTTATAAATTGCGTCTACCGCATCCGAATAAGGTTTTTTAACGATTTCGCCGACGATTTCTATCGTTTTTGCGAACTTAACCGTTTCCGAATCGGAACATATCTCGAACGTATATTCTCCGCCGTCAAGTACCGAGCGGTTTTCTTTTATATTGAAATAGCGCAAGTCGTCTTTTTGCACACATATCGAAACGGTTTTCGTTTCGCCCTTGTCAAGATACACTTTGCAAAAACCTTTCAATTCCTTCTTCGGCTTAAAGCAAATGTCGTTCGGCGCACCGACGTATAATTGCACGATTTCCGCGCCGTTGTAACTACCGCTATTCTTTATACTGACCGTTGCTACGATTTCATCGCCTTTTTCTTCAATCGAAAAATCGGAATATTCAAACTCCGTATAAGAAAGACCGTATCCAAACGGATATCTGACCGGCTTATTTGCCGTCAAATAATATCTATATCCGACGAAAATGCTTTCTTTATATACCTCATTCACCGTTTTGGAATAATCTTTTCCAAACGGTACGTCCTCATAACTTAACGGCCAAGTTTCGGCAAGTTTTCCCGACGGCGTTCTTTCGCCGAAAAGAAGTTTTCTCATCGCCTCACCGCCGTTTTGTCCCGGCAAATACATATTAAGAATTGCGTCAACGCCATCTGCAAACGGAAGTTCGCACGGCGAACCGCCGTACAAAACTACGACGATTTTTTTATTCATCGCGACAAGTGCATCGATAAGTGCAAGTTGGTTGTCGGGAAGGCGCATATTTTCTCTGTCTGCACCTTCACTCTCAACGTAATCCGTCAATCCGGCAAACACTACAACTTTCTCATATCCTTTCGCCAAATTAATTGCTTTATCTATTAATTCTTTATTTGGTTTGATTTGATTCTCTTTATATCCTTTTTCATAAACGTACGAAACGTCGTTATCGTCAAACGCGGATTTCGGTGTAGATAAATTGGTCGGATTTATCATAGAACTACCCGAGCCTTGATAACGAGTCTTTTCAAACAACTCGCCTACCACACAGATTTTTTCGGATTTGTCAAGCGGAAGTAACGTATCGTTTTTCAACAGCACCGCACTGTCTATTGCAATTTCTTCTGCAAGAGCGTGGTGCGCTTTGAAATCGGCAACCGCACGCTGTTTGTTTTGATGCTTTTCAGCCAATCGCAAAACATTTTCGACCGCCTTATCGAGAATGGAAACGTCAAGTTTTTTTGAAGATACACCATCGACAATCCATTTTCTGCAAACGGTCGTGTCGCCCGGCATTTCAAGATCAAGCCCTGCTTTGAGCATTTCGAGCCTATCGTGAGTTGCGCCCCAATCTGTCATAACAAGACCGTCAAAGCCCCATTCTTTTCTCAACACGTTGGTGAGCAACCACTTGTTTTGGCAACAATACGTGCCGTTGATTTTGTTGTACGCACACATTACCGTTTCGGGATGAGCATCTTTTACTATCATTTCAAACGGTTTTAGATATATATCGCGCATTGCGCGCATATCGCATATGCTATCGCCCATAAAACGATAGTTTTCACTGTTATTTAACGCAAAATGTTTTACTGCAACACCGATTCCTTTGCTTTGAATGCCATTAACTTCCGCCGTCGCCATTTTCCCGGCAAGGAGCGGATCTTCAGAAAAATACTCGAAATTTCTTCCCGCCAACGGATTTCTCTTAATATTCGTTCCGGGTCCTAAAACCACGTCTATTCCGTATTTTTGACATTCTTCGGCAATTGCCTCACCCATTTTATACGTGTTATCGGGATTCCAACTCGACGCAGTTGTTGCGGCGGTCGGAAACGCCGTCGCAGGCTCGCTGTGGCTTACCCCATTATCTCCGCCTTCAACTTGAACACGCAGTCCGTGAGGTCCGTCCGACATTCTGACCGAATGAATACTCAAACGCGGCACGGGATTTGTAAACATAAAATCCGTTCCTGCAACAAGAGCAGCTTTTTCTTCAATGGCCAATTCACTCATAATTTTCTTTATGTTCATCGAAATAGCATTCCCCTATTGTGGATTATCTATATTATACAAAACGTCGCCCTATTATTTCTTGCATATTTGTTTGCAATATGATATATTTGTTTTATGTTTGGAGAAAAGATATGGCAAAATTAGACTTAAAATACACTTGTACGGTAATGGGCAATTTGAGCGGTATACCTATTCGTATATATAAAAACGGCAAACTCGATTTCTATCACTCGCTTATAACGTTGCAAAAAGACCCTATATGCATAAATCTCGATTCGATTCTGGCAATCAACGAACATATAGGCTATTTTGTAGACCCTTATTTTGCCTACTACGGCATTGTAAACAGCGGAAATCAAAAAGTCGTGATAGGTCCTACAAGGCAAATACCTTTGTCAGAACAAGAACTTAAAGAAATCGCATTCAAAGCCGACGTTCCGCAAAGCGAAGTCGACCGTTTTATAATTGCAATGCGAAGTATCGTGCCGATGCCGCTTGAAAGCATAATGCAGATTCTATGCGTGTTGAATCACGTTCTCAACGGAGAAAAAACGGAATTAAAAGACATCTCTATCTTTGAAGAAAAACAAAAAGCCTTTGAAGCGGATATAGAACAATCACAAGTTGACGAAACGATATCTTCGCAATTCGACCGTCCAAGCGATTTGCACAACACTATATCCGTTGAAAATACAATTCAATCTATCGTATCCAAAGGAGATGTCGATGCCCTTAAACAATGGGTGCAAAACGCCCCCGCAATACGTGGCGGTACTGTCGCACAAAATCAGTTGCGTCAAATCAAAAACATTTTCATCGTAACGGCAACTCTCGTTTCTCGCGCGGCAATTTCGGGCGGGATGGATGTTGAAGACTCTATGTCGCTAAGCGATATGTATATTCAAAAATGCGAATTATTGAAAGATTTATCCGAAATCATAAACTTGCAATACAGAATGGTCGTTGATTACACCGAGCGTGTCGCAAATATTAGAAAAGGCAAATCCCCTACAAAACTTGCTCTTGACGTTGCAAACTACGTGCGCCATCATCTATCCGAAGCAATCACGACAGAGGCAATTGCAGACGAATTGTTTCTCAGTCGCGCCTATCTGTCGTCTAAATTCAAATCCGATACCGGTGAAAACCTTTCCGATTTTATTCAAAAAGAAAAAATCGACGAAGCAAAACGTCTTTTGCGCTACACGGACAAACCCCTAATATCCATAAGCTCATATCTCGGCTTTTCATCGCAAAGTCATTTCAATCGCGTATTCAAATCCGTTACAGGCAAGACCCCAAAAGAATATAGACTTGAATAGAAGTCAATTAGAAAACTCAATGAAAATAATGCACGCTATTATAACAAAATATCATTTTAAACACTAATGGTTATTTGTTTTAAACAATCTCGTTTTAAATCGAATTTACTCAATTTGCCTGTTAGACGTGCCGTAGTCTTTGATACAAGTGCGCACGCGTACGCGCGCGCAAGACTACGGCACGTCTTTGCATAAAAACAAACCCAATTCCGCAAAAGGCGGCACGGAGCGGAGCGAGGTTTCGCGCTAACCCGCTTGGCGAAATCCTCGCTTATCCGCCTTGCCGTTGCCGTCGCTTTTTCTTGCGGAAATCCTTGGTGTTTTGTGTACTGCAAAATGCCGTTTGCCGTTTCGTCTTTTTTTATCGCGGATTCAATCTCGTTCATTGTCACTTACTGAAAATATCTCACATTAATGTTTACCTTAAAATGTGTTTTCCCATCCAAATCCCCACTCAACATTCGCTTTTTATCAAAAATTACCCCTAAAGTTGGGTTTTATGTGCTCACGTTCCAAAACGATTTCGTGGTAGCGTAAATGTATCACAACAGAGTTTGGACATTGTTCGTTTACTATTTCAAACTTGTACTATTCACGCACAACGGTGTCCTTGCATTCTCACGCTCTTACATTTACGCTATTTATAGTGCAAAGTACGGAAAAAGGTCGGAAAAGTACGGCTAAGTCTTGGTTGATATCCAAAAATACTTGGTTTTGTACCCTGTGAGTATGTTACGCACACAAAAATAATTTGATATAACAAAATTGTCTTTCTCATAGGAAGCGTGAACGCAAACTCGGCATTGTCAAGGGTAAATGCATTGCCCCGGCAACCCTTGACAATCCCCATAAAAACTCGGATATGAAATAATCCATATCGTTTTCGTTCCTTTCGCTCCCTGCCGAAAGACAAATCTATGTCCAAGGAGGTAATAAAAAATGTTGAGAAGTATTAAAGCGTCATACGACATTATTAAGTCACAAGACGAAAATACTGCTATCACCGTACACACCATTCGCACATGGTGCAAGGAAGGCAAAATCAAGTGCCTTACCGCCGGTAGCAAGATTCTCGTCGATATAGACTTTCTCAAAGAGTACGTCGGCATAACAAACAAGGAGCAATAACATGGCACATTATGACATCAAAAGAAACAAAAAAGGCGAACTTCAAGCCAGAATTCAAGTCAGCGGCAAGGACGTAACGACGGGTAAATCCAAGATTTTTCCCAAGATCATATATAATGAGCAAAATCTCACGGAGTCCAAGTTCCGCAAATACGTGGAACGTGCCGCTATTGAATTTGAAGACGAAGTAAAAACGGCGTATCTCGAACAAACAACCGCTTTGAGCAACAAGGTACTTACCTTTGCAGAACTAATGAAAGAATGGAAGGCAAGCGTACTTGCAAACCAGTCCATAAGTTATTACATTGCTGCTCAAACGG
>ERZ808266.165-NODE-165-length-26641-cov-5.171745_pt1 | contig 26641 bp, 21 predicted proteins | sample MGYA00521278_ERZ808266 | MGnify/ENA primary metagenome ERZ808266 (study PRJEB31516, sample SAMN03275591) | gut metagenome | biome: mammalia-associated habitat; material: feces | host: Papio cynocephalus | place: Kenya | collected 2012-08-02 ... | reverse complement strand
GGGTGATGGACTTCGATGACATATTACTGAATATGAATATCCTGCTTCGGGATTTTCCGGAGGCAAAGGAGGCGATAGCGTCCCGGTTCGACTACTACCTCGTGGACGAGTACCAGGACACTAATTTCGCACAGTACCTGATTCTCAAAAAGTTAACCGAAAAGCATCGTAATCTTTGCGTCGTGGGTGACGACTCGCAATCCATCTATGCTTTCCGTGGAGCGAAGATCGAGAATATTCTTAATTTCAAGAAGGACTATCCTGAGTGCCGGATTTTCCGTTTGGAGAGGAACTACCGTTCGACAGCGAACATCGTGAACGCCGCCAACTCACTGATAGCCAAGAATGAGAACAGGATTCCGAAAACCTGTGTGGCCGTCGGGGAGGAAGGTGAGAAGATCCGTCTTCTGAAAAGTTGGTCGGAACAGGACGAGGCCGTCACCATCGCTTCTGAGATTGTGGACAGGATGCAGTCCGACCATGCCCAGTACCAGGATTTCGCTATTCTCTTCAGGACAAATTCCCAGTCCAGAGCCTTGGAGGAGGCACTCAGGAAGAGGAACCTGCCGTACATGATCTACTCCGGCAACTCGTTCTTCGACAGAGCCGAGGTCAAAGACATGATGGCATACCTCAAGCTGGTCGTGAATGTCAACGATGACGAGTCCTTCAAGAGGATCGTGAACACTCCGGCAAGAGGGATCGGCGAGACCTCGCTCAACGCTTTGGCGGCCATGGCCTTCGACCTCAAATGCTCGCTGTTCAAGGCGGCATATTCAGAGAAATTCGCTGATTACGGTCTCAAGCAGGCAGCCGTGGCGAAGATCCGATCTTTCTGCGAGATGATTGACGGATTTGCAGCCAAAGAGGCATCCACAGATGCAGACGAGCTGGCCCTCGGCATTTCCAACGCCTGCGGCCTGCACGCATTCTTCAAGAACGACCCGTCAATCGAGGCGCAGTCAAGGGCATCCAATGTCGAGGAGCTCATCAACAGCGTAACCCATTTCATTGAGGAGCAGCGGGACAGTTATCTCCGCGACTTAATGTCGGAAGGGCAGGCCGAGGAGGATTCCGAAGTTGAATATCCTGTCTTCACCCTCGGAGCGTTCCTTGAGAACATATCCCTGCTGTCCAACGTGGACGTGGATGATGAGGAGGACACGAACAACAAGATCGCCCTGATGACCGTGCATTCGGCAAAAGGCCTGGAGTTCCCGTACGTTTTCGTGGCCGGTCTGGAGGAAAACATATTCCCGTCCGGAGGAATGCTGGCCTCTCCTGCCGACATCGAGGAGGAGCGCCGCCTGTTCTACGTCGCCATGACAAGAGCCAAGAAAGCCGTCAGCCTTTCGTTCGCCAACACCAGAATGCGCAACGGCAAGCATGAGTCCAACTCCCCGAGCCGCTTCATTAAGGAGATAGACACCAAGTACATCGCCAATCCGCTGAAGAACGACAGTTTTTCCGGCGAGGACTCACGTGACTTCGATGATTTCGGCGGGTTTGGCTCCCGTGGATTCGGCTCCGGGCGCTTCTCCAGAGACTCCAACAATAGCTCCAATTTTGGTTCAGGGCGTTTTTCCGGCGTTTCAGGCTTTGGAGCAAATAGGTTCGGCTCCGGGAGTGGATCATCCGGCCGGTTCGGGGGCAATTCCGGCGGCGCATCTTCAGGCCGGCCCGGAGGAGGCAGCAGTACGGCAAATAAATACGGAATGGGTGGAAGCAATCCATACGGTTCTTCAGGCAGCGTCAGGTACGAGCGCAAGCCCGTCTCAACTCCGAGGCCTTCCGACACCGCTTCAAAGATAGAGGCTCTGAGGAACCGGCCGTTGCCGCCAAAGATTTCCGATGCAGATTTTGTTCCCGCCCCCATGACCGATTTCAAGGTCGGCCAACGCATCGAGCACAACCGCTTCGGTCAAGGGAAAATACTTGAGATCACCGGTTCAGTCCCCGACCTCAAAGCCAAGATCGCTTTCGACCATTATGGCGATAAAGTCCTGCTGCTGAAATACGCGAAGATGCGTCTGGTCTGACAGAACATAATTAAGTATCAGCACCTTAACGGCCACGGATGATCACCCTCTCTATCCTACGAGGAACCGAAGCCATTATCTCGTAAGGGATTGTGTCCAGAATTTGAGCAAGTTCGCTCACGGTAGGATCTTCACCGAATATTGTCACGGTGTCCCCTACCTCGGCCGGAACTCCGGTCACATCAATCATGCACATATCCATGCAGATGTTGCCGATTGTGGGCACACGGTGGCCGTTCAGCGAAAAGCTGGCGTGGCCGCAGCCCAGATGGCGGTCGATTCCATCGGCGTAACCCACCGGAATCGTGGCGATCCGTGTGCCAGAAGGTGCGATGATGCCATGCTGCCCATAACCGATGGCGCCATCGCCAGGTTTCAATTCCTTAATCTGCAAGATCTTCACTTTCAGGGAAGCGACCGGTTTCAGACGGACATCAGGCAATGCGCTGATGCCATATATTCCCACCCCCAGTCGCACCATGTCATGCTGAAAGCGCGTGAAACGCTCTATTCCGGCGGAGTTAAGAATATGCCACATAGGGTGGTAGCCCAGAGCCGCGTCAATTCTGGCAGCATTGTTCTCAAACATCGAAATCTGCCCCAAGGTGAACTGATCCATAGCAGGGTCCTCAGCGGCAGCAAGATGTGAATATACCGACTTGACCCTTACTTCGGAATGCGTCCCTAGATATCCAATGAGTTCATCCAACTCGCTGGTCATGAAGCCGAGGCGATGCATTCCGGTGTCGAGTTTGATGTGGATCGGGAAGTCCTCCATACCGCGGCTTTGCAAGGTGGAGACAAGTGCTTTCAAGGTGTAGAGGTTCGGAATTCCGGGCTCAAGATGGTTGTCTATGATCTCATCGAAATAGTCCGTTCCGGCTGTCAGCACCAGAATCGGCAGACTGATTCCGGCCTGCCGCAGTTCGATTCCCTCAACGGGAAGCGCCACCGCAAGATAGTCCGCTCCGGCGTTCTGCATCATCAAGGCAAACTCCACGGCGCCATGGCCATAGGCGTTGGCCTTCACCAAAACAAGCAGTTTGGTCGTCCGCTTCAATTTGGAGCGGAAATATCTATAGTTATCCAAGCAATTCTGGAGATTCAACTCCAACCTTGAAAAATCTGTTACGCCATTTGACATATTCTGGGCAAATATTCTGACAAAATTACTGTTTTTCTGTCAAAATCTCCGCCATTATTTCTACATTTGGAGTCTGGCGCATTAGTTGATAGATGTGCTGAGGTGGGCAATCACATGTTACAGGTGAATTTACATCGGGCAATTGCCGGCCCTGAGACATTCTAGAAATTATTTGAGAATATGAGTACTGGTTCCATCTGGATACTTATGATCGTGGTCATGATCCTCGGTCAGATTGTGCAAAGCATGCTTCAAAGCAGATTTGAGAAATATTCCCGCGTTCCCACGAACAATCGGATGACAGGTGCTGAAATCGCCACCAAGATGCTGGCAGACAACGGCATAACCGATGTGAAAGTCACATGCATCCCTGGAAGGCTGACTGACCACTACAACCCTCAGACAAAGACAGTGAACCTCAGTGAAGCGGTTTACAACTCAAACAGTGTCGCTGCCGCGGCGGTGGCGGCTCACGAATGCGGCCACGTTCTTCAGCACGCGAAGGGCTATCTGCCGCTCAGACTCCGCACGGCTCTTGTGCCGGTCGTAAGTTTTTCAAGCAGAATTGTCCAGTGGGTTCTTCTGGCAGGTGTGATATTGGTTTCCATGTTCCACAGTTATCCGGTGTTGATAGCCGGCGTGGTTCTCTTCGCATTGACAACTCTTTTCAGTTTCGTGACCCTCCCTGTCGAGATCAACGCCAGCCACCGCGCTGTCAACTGGCTTGAGAACGCCGGAATCACCAACTACGAGACCCGGCCTATGGCCATAGACGCTCTAAAATGGGCAGCCTACACCTACGTCATCGCAGCAGTCGGTTCCCTCGCCACCCTCCTCTACTACCTCTCCTTCCTCAACGACCGGAGGTAAAACAACATTCATGATGAATATGCCGACCGATGTGGCCCTCCGCATCGGTTGTTTTTTTGTTTTTCAAAACGGCGGCATGATCACCTTCAATACACGCAGCCAAATGTGTTTTATATGCCGCCTATGCCTTCTGAATGGTTAGGTGGCATAACCATACCGAATAGAACGCTCTGAAAGGCACATTGTTTGCCGCCATTTTACAAATCACAGACACAATGTCTGGCAAAGTCTCGAATTCAGGCAACATTCAGGCAACATTCAGCGAACCAGACGAACTGTTTTGATTTGTTTATTTGAAGATTCTTGGCTGATTCTTCTGACAATCGCCTACACTAAACGAATCCGATCCAGTTTTTGACCGGTTCACCGATGACACGAGCCATTTGGGTGTTGGGACAACTCATCGTTTTCCTAAGCGCGCGCACCAGATGAATTTTCTGGTCGAGAGGCAACTGGCGGATGTCTTGACGGCCAAATTTTTCCTGGCTCAAGGCCTTGGCACGGCTACGGACATCAGCGTCACCCAGGAATACTCCCCTATTCCTGAGCATGGAATCATTGACCTCATCCTCGCACTTCATCGCCAGAAAATAAAGGAATCTTCTCACACTCCCGAAGATTTTCTTCTCCACAATCTGTCCTCCTGAATATTGCCTCGTACAGATGACTCCATATTCATCAAAAGTCCATTCAGAGGGATATTCATGCCTGACTTTCAAGACACTCCGCCGCTCAACCATCGTCAGGTCGCCGATGGTCCGCTTGTTTCGCGCAAGGTACGGCACTGCATATTCACAACAATCATTATTTCCATCCACAGGTTCAGATCGCCGTGAGCGTGGAGTCGCCGCAGCCACGCCGGAAGCACCTACTTTTGAATTAGCATGCCGCGCGTCCCTTGGCGTCACAAAGCAATCCGAGGCATTTGACCAAGGATATTCAGAAGGCATCCTGTCAAAACCGGCTGCCAATGGATTTCTGAATATGTAGGCTATGGTCTTCATAAGCTGTCCCTTTGTGGTCACCGGCAGCAGAGAATACAGGAATCCTCGTCCTTTGTCTTCTCGTCCGAATCTCTTGGTCAAATAGTTGGCCACAGCGAAAACGTACAGTTTCATAAACCGGCGGCAGTTCTCCTCTGTGCCATAAAGACAGAAATGCACATGATTGTCCATCAGAACAAAGGCCAGGACAACTACTCCGGCCTTACGTGCCAGTGCCGGGATCACATTCATCCCATAGACTTTTGCGTCTGTGTCAGGGAACATCGTGTCGGCACAGCTGCCATCAGTATAGCAATGATAGCAATCGCTGACCGGATCGAAGAAATCATTTGAATAAGTCTGGGCCATAAACCAATAATTTAAGGGTAAGCGCCAAAGGCGACATAGTTGACTAATAACCATCCGAATACAAGGTTCTCACGCTGCCGCAATGGTTCACGAAAATAACCTGCAAAAACGTAATTATTCATAAAAAACATAAAATTGTGGTGTTATGCTTGATAATGTGGTCAAAAATAACATCGGAATATGGCTCGTAAAGAATCCAACGAAGATTATCCGCAAAAGACTTTACGCGCATCAAGAGACGATTATGTAATCCATCCGCACAGCCAACACACCACATCCACAACCACAGTTTTGTCATTCATGAATATATAACGCTTGGTGTACCCGACCAGATTCTCCACCGATTAGAGTGCTTGGTACGTTGTGACAATTTCGTCACGGGGTAGGACGCTTATTGCTTACAGACTCTCTTCAGCGTTAGGTTGTGAATATGGCGGCAGACCACACCGTGCAAAATGCAGTCTAAAGGGCATCAATGTGCCGCCTATGCCTTCAAAAACGATAGGTGGCATAACAACGCCCACCACACAGCGCTATGATACGGATATGTTGCCGCCATTTTTACATTCAGACCAAAACGGAAATATGAAGGCTGCGGGAACTGGATCCATATGAGGTCACAGATAGGAAGTACACTCGCATGTACTAGTGCCCACCGGTTTCGGAACCGGAGGCTAGTCATTAAGAAATTGATTAACGGAACAGGAAAAGGTCAAGGAGAATGAAGAGGGAAAAGTTGCTGAGAAGAAAGTTGGAAAGAGAGTTCGGGAAGGTTGCTGAAAAAGGAGACCGGGAATAAAAGCCGGGATAGAAGTTGCAAAGAAGATTGAGAAGAAGGGGGCGCAGGGGGTTGGAGGGTCGGAGAATCCGACGCTGTTCGCTAGAACAGCGTCGGATGGCTGTCATCCAGCTGGGCGAGGATGCGCTCCATGGCGGCTTCGCGGAAGATGGTGGAGCGTTCCTTGACACCGAAGCGGTCACAATACTCCTTCACGGCAGCCAATTCCTTATCGTTCAAGTAAATAACCTGACGATGGGTGCGCCGGAGCGAAGCCTTGCGCTTTTTGAGATATTCCGGATCAGGAGCCGAAGAGCTTTGCTTTTTCCTTGCCAAAACCGTCTTTCTTTAGACAATATACAAACCGGAGAAAGAAGCGGTCGCCACATCGGAAGTAACGCAGACAACTTTCCCGGTTGCAAAAATAAGCATTTTTAATGAAAAGAATGGTCTAAGCCACGGATTTAGAGTTAAAATCGGGAGTCATGGGAAAAACCTCAACGGAACTGTGGCATTGAAGCTCATGCAAGGATCCTTGTAGCGAATCTTGACAGATCCTGGCATAGATGCGCCATACTGACTACCTTGACTGGTGTGACTTACCTTGACGCTGTCGGCATAAGAAGCATCCAACGACTCGCTCAACCTTACTGACCAGACATGAGGCGAGTTCACCTTTCTCATCGGAAGATATTCAGGATTCCGGGCCTTGCCGGTTTTCCGAGGAATTGACTTGTTCCTCTCTATGACCTCAAGGGTTTCAGGAGCCGGTCTTTCCTCGCGGACAGCGGAAAGCCATCCTTTCCGCCCGGGAATCCTGACAGAGACACTGCCATCCGGCGCGCCACCGAACACGTTGACTACCAGCGCGGAATCGCCCGCAAGCCAAGCCGAAGCAATATCTTGTCCCAAGACTTTCTTGTAGGCCAATGAATATTTTCCGTTCCGTTTGAAGTCCGCCACAAAGTAACCTCTAGGAGAGCCACAGGCCATCGTGGCGTCAGGGAATCCATCCTCACCCTTGACACCGAGCCAGAATGTCCCGCATGTCGCGCCGGCCTGAACTTCAGGAACCTCCACGAATCCGTCACCGGCCGAAACTGCGAAAACTTTTCCGGTAGAACAAGAGGAATGTTTATCAGAATATTCAGTGTCAGGTCTTCCGGAAGATGCAAAAGCATGATCACGGTAATGTCCATGAACTGAATCATGAGAACGCTCTGCCAGACGGATTTCAAAGACATCCCGGCAAACCTTGTGCGTGTGTCCGCTCATCAGAAGCAGATTCGGATGGACTGCCAGAATGGCGGACAGAGAGTCCTTGGCGGTGAACTGGGTGAAAGGAATATGCGCGGAAAGCACCGCGAGCATATTTTTTGGAGTGGCACGAAGAACAGAGTCAAGCCAATGCTTCTGCGAATCCCGGAAGCCGCCTTCATATTCCTTGCCACCGAGCCGCACATCGTTCATCAGGATGAAGCGGATTCCGCCCTTGACAAAGGTGGTGTCCTCGTAGCCGATGACCTTGCGGTAGGTGCTGATGTCCCGGGGCCGCTTCCGGCCGTCAATCACCGGATAGACATCCCGGTCATGGTTGCCGGGCACGCAGAACCAAGGGCAAGGCAGGGAATCAAGGCTGGCCTTGGTCGGTTCCAGAAGCGAGACATCGTCATTCACGAGATCGCCAAGAACTATCACCAGATCAAGGTCTTTCCTTTCACGCAGTTCCTTGTAGACAGTTTTCCGGCAATATTCAAGCTGCCTCATCCCGTCCGCCTGCGGATCCCCCACGAATGCGACCCTAAGGGGACGTGAATATGAAGATGGCGCCGCCCCGAGGAACAGCGCCACCATCAAAAACGTACAGAGACTATCTGTAAATGAAGACTTTCTCAGCATTGTTAGCGCCTGTGAAAGCGATGTAACCTACACCTGATGTCGCAAATGCCATGTTGATGTCAGAGAGTTCCTCAGTAGCAACGACAACCCCATCTGCCCACTGCTTAGTGTCAGAATCAAGCCAAGTGAGTTTAAGAACTTTGTTGGTGCAATCATAATAAAGCAGATAAGGGGTACCGTCCGGAGCCACAGCCACCTTCGCTTCATCATTTTTATTGCTGTGAACATACGGATAATGGCCTCCTCCCACAACTGACCAATTTCCGGCAACCGGTGAGTATTTCTCCACAATGAACCGATACTCGCCATTATTCAAGGCATCATCCGCCGTCAAGACAACGATGGTTCCATCCTCGCTTGCAGTTATGTCATAGACAAAGACACCGGTCTTCGAAGCTCCTTCTCTTAGGAAATTCGCCCTCAATGAAGTCCACGTCCCATTTTCGTATTTAAGAACGTCAAAAGGATACGTTGAACCCCTACGTATCACTAAAGCATAAGCCGCACCGCCAGCCTTGCAGGAAGCGATGTAAGCCATTGTAGTTATATCCAACACAGTGCCGCTATTCCAAGATCCGTTATAAAGAGACGCAACAAAATAATTTCTCTTGAATGGATCCGTGTTGGAATTACACTTCTGGAGAAGCACGAGATTCTGATCGGAGACAGCGGACAAATTAATGTCCTGTGATACGAAATTGCAAGCGGCGCCAGAACCGACCACAGACCAAGATCCATCAGAGAACTTCACGACCTTGGCGCTCTTAGGGCTTGCCTCATCGTCGGCGTAGGCCACATATAAACCTCCCTTGGAGTCTATGTCAAAGTCAAAATATTCCTTTGCAACTTTGTTACTGAATCCTGTGCTTCCGACCACATTCCAAGTACCATCAACAAAATTAACCACTGTAAGTTTGTCCGCACTTGCAGACTCCGCACCAGACACTGATGCTTCCTTGAACGCAATGTAAGGACTCTTGTTGAAAGGATCCACGCGAAGTACCGCACCGGCTACAGGACGCCCCGAATACGTCAGAATCGGCTCCAGTTTTCCGTTCACCGTCTTGATCGACACGGAATAGAGCGCACTCTTGCTGCCGTCGCTGTTGGTGACGATGTAGTCAACCGGATTCGTGAAGTCATTGGCGGTCTCACCGCTCACCTGTACCGCATCTCCAACCTTGACGACATTGGTAGGGGCGGTTGTGAATGTGGCCACGAGTTTGGTCTTGTCGGCGGCCTTGATCATCGGCACGGAGATGGCGTCTCCGGAAATCTCACCTTCGATGTCCTCCCCGACGGTCTCAAGATTATTCACCAACTCAAACTTGAACGATGTCAGTTTCGGATCGGAGTCCGGATTGAGGCTGACTTTGACAGTATAAAGCACGCTGGCCTTAAGTTCCTTATCCTCAACTTTAAGGGACACAGGGGAAGAATAGTCCTGAACGGTCTGTCCGGAAATCAGGGCGAGACCGCCGACCGACACGACGTTGCCTTCGTTCGTGGTAAAACGGGCCACAAGCTCACTGAGGTCGGTTGTCGGAGGCACACCTACGGTAATTTCTGTACCAGAGACCGTTCCAACGCAGTCCGAATCGATTCGTCCGGAATTGTCAGAGGCATAGAAACCGAAACTCTTTACAAGAGGTTCAGGGATGTCCGGGTCCTTTTCGCAGGACACGAGTGCGGTCAACGCAACAAGCGCTGTGGCGCACAGAAATTTAGCAGTTTTCATAACAAACAAACTATTAGTTAATTATACAAATTTTTCTTTGTGATGACCAGTCGGCTGAACTTGGCGTCCGGTCCAGGCATTCCGAGGCTGAAGCCATCCGTGCCGTCGGTCAGAGCTATGGTCAAGGTGTTGTCGGCCGAGTCATCCAGGACGTGTTCCTTCCAGCGGATGCGGATCGGCATACGGTATATTCCCGGCAGGAATGTCAGCGAGTTCCCTTGAGTGACCACCTCATAGTCAACGCCTTCCTTCAGACCGGAGCCGGGAGTCACGGAGAAATCCACGACTGCGTTCCCGCCTCTGGACACGGAACTCATCGTCACATAGTAGGTGTTGACGTTCTCGACATCAGAGCCGACAACGGCGGTCGAGGCTCCGTCCTGTGTCGCGATGTAAAAGAACGGGGTGTCGTAAACCGGCAAATCCTTCGTGCAGGAAAGAGCCAGAACAGCGGACAGGGCTATCAGCAAAATATTCTTTTTCGTATTCATTGTCAGTTAAGTAATCCTTAAAAGATTCAACGTTAATTTGATGTCGGATTCTGTTCCATCTCCGGATTCGACTCCAGTTCAAGGTGCGGAATCGGGAGGACAAAACGGTAGTCGGGATATTTCAGGAACAGGACGGACGAGGTCGAGTTGCGGGAGCGGCTGAGGTTCTCGTGCCTTCGGGTGATGTCGAAAAGACGGTGTCCCTCGAAGCAAAGTTCCTTCATCCTCTCGTTCTGAATCACCTGCTCCAAAGAGGAAGCGTCAATCACGACCTCCGAAGCATCAATTCCCAATGCCCTGGCCTCCAAAGCCTTGATGTCATCGATGGCCACGGAGGTGTTGCCCAGCCCGTAATTGGCCTCGGCGTTGATCAGATACATCTCCGAAGACCTTAGGATGAACGGGTCAAAATGCCTGTCCAATTTGTTGGTCGTCTCATCGGTGCAATAAAACTTCATGCAGATGTCGTCGTAATCCACCACCTTTCCGGAAAGATCATTATAAGCGCTGTGACGGAAAAGCGTCAGACGCACGTCACGATCATCGGTGAAAAGTTCCTTCAACTTGGAGGACGGCCTCGCCGACGGACTCTCGAAATAGTAAAGGTCGCTGATGTAGTCCGACTGGTCGTAGCCGTTGAGCCGGAGGATGGACTCCCCACCCCTTGTCGCCACGTTCACGAACATATTCCTGTACTTCTCGCGCGGCGTAAGCGGGAACTCCTTCATCACTTCGGCGGACAGGGAAGCAGCGGAGGAATATTCATTCATGTAGAGATAGACCCTCGCGAGAAGCGCCTTGCAGGCGGCTGGGGAGGCGAAATATTCATTGAATGAATAGTCCGGCGTGAAGGTAGAGAGCGCCTTCTCCAAATCAGCGACAATCCGGGAATATACCTCCTTCACAGTGGCGCGCCTCATCTTGTCGGTCACGACCGGGATACTCGTCATTATCGGGACGCCGAGATGCGACGCGTCTGAAGTGAACGTGTAGTTCTGGGAATATGTGAGGCAGATGTCCAGATGCGTCAACGCGCGGAGGAAATAGGCCTGAGCGAGAATGTTGTCGATCACGGACGAGCTGTCAGGGTATTTCTTCCGCAATTCCGGAGCATAGGTGATGATGTAGTTCACGTTCTGGATGACGGTGTAGCCAAGTTTCCAGATGTAACCCACAGCCGTTGTCTCCTCCATGTAAGAGGAAATGAAATTGTACTGGTTAGTCCATGTGGCGTTGCCCGAGGACAGGTCCAGCAGATCGCCCGCGACCTCAGGATAGGCCAGCATCTCCCTATCATAGAATGAATATAGCAGATGATAGCATCCGTTCAGAGCCGGCTGGAGGGCCGAGACCTCAGAAAAATAGGTGTCGATGTCGCTCTTGCCGACCTGCTCGACCTCAAGGAAGTCGCAGGAAGCGGAAAGCGTGGCCACGGCGGCCAGTGTCATTATTTTTGAATATATTGTTTTCATCATAGCGCCTTTCATCAGAATGAAACATTCAGGCCGAGCGTGACCGTACGGGTCACAGGGTAGCCGTTGCTTAGAGTCTTGTACGAGTTGTACTTCCGGCTCTGGCCCGGAGTGAACAGGTAGAGGTTGTCGCAGATCAGCGAGGCCGTGGCACCCTCAACTTTCAACTTGGAAATAACAGACTTAGGCAACCTGTAGGACAATGTGAGATTGCTGAGGTTGAAATTCGTCTTGCTGTAGAGGAACCTTGTCGAGTACCTTGCCGAACTGGTTGTCTTCTGCGAGGCAATCGGGTACTTGGACGCCTCTCCCGGTGTGGTCCAACGGTAATAATAGACCTCGACCGCCTGATTTCCGGAGGTTATGTCGTAGCCATCGTTGATGAACCTTGAGGCATAGGTAGGAACAGAATACCCACCAATCAAATAGTTGATCTGGAACGAGAGCGACCAGTTCCCGTAAGTGAGGTTGTTGATCAATCCGCCGAAGCCTATCGGTGTGGTGCTCTTGTCCGCCACACGGTTGTCGGTGGAATAGGTCTTCGTCAGATTCCCGTCCTTGTCGTACCACATCGGCATTCCGTCAGAGGGATCCACACCAGCCCAACGGACAAGATACCAAGTGTTCGAGTCATAGCCTTCCTTCCAGACACTGTTGGTGAAACCGGTCTGGATGCCGTTGTACAATTCGAGGATTTTGTTGGAGTTGTGCGAGAAATTTAGTGTGGTGATCCACTCGAAATCCTTGCGGGCGATGTTGTGGCTTGTCAGGTTGATCTCGAATCCAGAATTTCTTATCCGGCCGATATTGGCGTAGATTCGGTCTTCAGAGATTGTCCTGGAGACATAGATTCTGCTGAGAAGATCCTTTGTGACATTGTTGTAATATTCAACCTCGATGTCCAGCACTCTCCCGATCTGGGCGTCCAGACCGAAGTTGATCATCCTTGTCGTCTCCCAGGAAAGGCCAGGATTCGGTACGGTGAAAAGCGTGGCTCCGGTCACACCAATGTAAGAATAAGAGTCATCGTAGGAATATGCCCCGGCGGCCACCGAGGTGTCAATCCTGGAGTTTCCCGAGGTCCCGTAAGTGGCCTTGAGTTTCAGGACCTTCAGCCAGTCCACATCGTAGAACGCCTCCTTGTGGATGTTCCACGAAGCACCGACCGACCAGAACTGAGCCCATCTCTTGTACTTGCCGAAAGACGAGTTCCCGTCCCGCCTGTAATTGGCCGACAGATAATAACGCGAGTCGTAGGAATATGTCCCTCTGGCGAAATACGACATCGTTCTGGAGACGGAGGTCGAGCTGCCGCCGGTACGGGTGTCCTTCTCGGCGTAGTTGATCTCCTTGATGTGGTCGTTCATAAAGCCACTGCCGGAGGCATAGGCAGTGTTGTAGCCGGAATGGTGAAGTTCAAGACCGGCGTAAACACCGACAGAGTGCCTTCCGAACTTCTTCGACCAGTCCAGCTTGTTGGTGTTTGTCCAGTTGAAATAGGTGGCGTCCTCCCTGCGGGATTCTCCGACCGGTTTGCCGTCCTGCATTCCGGACAGTGTCTGGCGGGAGTAGTAAATGCTTCCGTGATGGTGCTGGTACTCGACCCCGAACACGCTTGAGAACTTGAGTCCGTTGATGATGGTCCAGTCCAGCTTGAAGTTGCCGATGGTCTTCAGGGAGTTCTGGATGTTGTCGTTGTACTCCCTGTCCGGCAGTTTGTTGCCGAGGAATTTCTTCATCACGAACTCTTTGCCGGTGTCGCTCCAGATCTTGTTGTAAAGTCTGTAGGTCTTGCCGTCCTCCAAGTAAGGTGAAAAGATCGGCAGAGTCTCAAGGTACTCGTGACTGAGCGGAAACAGGTTGTCATTGTTATAGGTGGCCATCAGCGACACTCCCATCTTCAGACGTTCCGTAAGGTCGTAGTCCTGGTTCATCCTGAGGTAGAACCTTTGGGATCTGTCGGTCTTGACGGTGTTCTCGTTGCGGTAATATGACCCGGACACGTATGTCTTGGCCTTCTTGGTGCCGGTCGAGAGAGACAACGAGGCGTAAAGGGTTGAACCCAACCCGATATATTCATTGAACCAATCGGTCGAGGTGGTGCTGTAGGAGTTATAGTCGTTGTCCTGATAAGGGAAGTCGGACATCTTGTTGCCGCCGTTGACCCAGGCCTCCTTGGCCACCTCAAGGTACTGGGAGGCGTTCATCACCTTGACCATCGTGCTTTTGTCCGGTGACGAGACGCCATAGTTGACTGTCGCGGAGACTTTCAGCGGCATGTTCCCGGCCACTCCCCTCTTGGTCGTGACGAGAATGACTCCGTTCGCTCCGTTGGCTCCGTAGATCGTGGTCTGGTCGGCATCCTTGAGGACAGTGATGCTTTCGATGTCATTGGGGTCAATCAATGAAAGAGGCGAGACGGATGTGGACATTCCAGGCATAAGGTTGGTTCTGCCTCCCGTGTAGGTAGGCACACCGTCAATGATCCAAAGCGGTTCGTTGGAGGCCGAAAGCGAGGCGTTGCCACGGACCCGGACGTTCAGCCTTCCTCTGGTCGAACCGGCGGCGTCCGAGTCGTTCTCCACCAGAAGTCCCGGCACCAGTCCGTTCAGGATGTTGTCGATCCTGGCCTTTGGCTTGTCCTTGAGGGCATCGGCGTTGACCTGAAAGGCGCTGCCGATCATGTCCTCCTTCTTCTGTTTGACTCCGTAGGCTCCGACTATCACGGCCTCCTCAAGGCTTGAATCATCAGAAAGTCTGACGTTCAGAGTCTTCGGACCGCTGACAGCGAACTCTTTCGTCGTCATCCCAAGAAACTGGAACACAAGGGTGTAACTCTGTCCTTCAGCCGGAGCGGCTATCTCGTAATGCCCGTCAAGATCAGTGTTGACTCCCTGCTTGGAGTTCTTCACATAGACAAACGCCCCGACCAAAGGCTCACCGTCCTGCGAGGTGACGGTTCCTTTCACTACCCTGTCCTGCCGACTTTGCGTCTGCGCGACAGCGTCTCCGCCACCGCAAACCGCCGGCACTACCCACGCGGAGACCGCCAGCAAGGCTGAAATGATAGTGGTCAAACATCTATTATTCATATCTACCTGTTATGTATTCGCAAAAAACTTTGCATTATGAAGCGGCTACGGAATCTCCCGCCCCTCATAAAAGGGTGGCTAATATAAACATAATTTTTTAATAATCAATTATTTCGCTAAAACGTTTAATCATCCGGCATGGCCGTTGGTTGTGAGAATTACGGGCATATTCACTCACATTTTCATAGAAGATTCTGAACTTTCCGCAAAAAATGATACCTTTGCAGCCACACGAAAATATTCATTAGTCAAAATGAGCAACAGAGTACTGATTTTCTCCGCCCCGTCGGGATCCGGCAAAAGCACGATAGTGAACCATATTCTTGGAATATACAAGGATCGGATGGAGTTCTCGATATCCGCCACCTCAAGGGCGCCGCGCGGCACAGAGCGGGACGGCAAGGAATATCACTTCGTCACCCCGGAGAAATTCCGCGAGCTGATCGCCAAGGACGCCTTCGTTGAATACGAGGAGGTTTACGAGGATCATTTCTACGGCACGCTCAAGTCAGAGGTCGAAAGGATCTGGGCGGCGGGCCACGTGATAATATTCGATGTGGATGTCAAGGGCGGAGTGAACCTCAAGAAATATTTCGGGGACAAGGCTTTGTCCATCTTCGTGCAGGCCCCGTCCGTGGAGGCTCTCCGCGAAAGGCTCATCAAAAGGGGAACTGACTCTCCCGAGGCCATCGAAGAGCGTGTCGCCAAGGCCGCCGAGGAGATGACCTACGCTCCGAAATTCGACTATGTGCTTGTCAACGACGACCTCAAGACAGCGTTTGCCGAGGTCGAGAAGGTTGTCGAGGACTTTCTTGACGACGGGAAACTGAACTACTCTACTTTCATCTAAGCGATCCGTGAAGATAGCCGTCTACTCGGGGTCGTTCAATCCCCTGCACATCGGCCATCAGGCCATAATGGAGTACCTGACAAAGGAGAAGGAATATGACTGGGTGTACCTTGTCGTGTCCCCGAAGAACCCTCTGAAGGATTCCATCAGCGCTGATTCCGGCGAGAGCCGGTACGAGGCCGCCGTGGCCGCCGTCAAACGTCATCCGGAATTGCACGTCTGGGTGGACGACATCGAGCTCAGGATGGATCCGCCCCACTATACCATCAGGACCTTGGACGCGCTGAAACAACGCGAGCCCGACAATGATTTCACGCTTGTCATCGGTGCCGACAACCTGCAAAGCATCCGCCGCTGGAGGGATTATCCAAGAATCCTTTCTGAATATGGCGTGACGGTCTACCCGCGCAAGGGATTCGACGTGGACAGCATCAGGAGTCAGCTGATCGAGGAGTGCAAGGTCTTTCCCACCCCTTATGTCCTTGATTCCGAAGAAATTGTTCCTTACGGAAAGCGCAGTCTTGAGGAGACCCTCTTGCGCTCTTACAACATCGAAGTCATCGACGCTCCGATCGTGGACATCTCCTCCACCGAGATCCGTGAGGGTCAGCTCGCGGGAAAGGACATGTCGGAATATCTTATGTAAAACGGCAGAGAACACAACAAAAAAAGTCCCGGAGAGAAATCTCCGAGACTTTCTGCGGTGCGGAAGGGACTCGAACCCTCGACCTCCGGCGTGACAGGCCGGCATTCTAACCAGCTGAACTACCGCACCCTGCGACTTTGCATCCGTCGTTTCCGGTTGTGTTCCCGAATGCGGATGCAAAGATAGGCATTTTTATTTTACTTGCAAACTTTTTTACTTAATTTCTATGTTTTTTTTCGCCTGAGCCACTTCCTGCTTCTGAACCTTAGGGATTTCGATCTTAAGGACACCATTGACAACAGAAGCGCTAATTTTCTCTTTCTCAACGTCATCAGGCAAAATCATAGTCTGCTGGAACTTTGAATATGAGAATTCACGTCTCAGATAGTGTCCGTGCTTCTTTTCTTCATTGTTCTCTTCTCTCTTCTCCATGTTGATGACAAGATCGCCATTGTCGTCAAGGCTGACCTTGAAATCATCCTTGGTCATACCCGGAGCCGCAAGTTCAATGTCGTAACTCTTTTCGTTTTCTAATACGTTGATCGCCGGAGCGGTCGCATTGGTTTTAACCATCCAATCATTGTCAAAGAAATCATTGAAAATGTTTGGTAACCAATTCTGGTTGTTGTACTTTTTTGATACTGGTAACATAATTAAATCTCCTATTATTTGTTTTTATTATCTTTTTTCCGTCCCGCTCTCTCAAGCGGAACATCTAAGTTATTGACAACAGATGTGCCGATGCCGCCTAAGTATCAAAAAGACGACAAATTGTCACGAAAAAGTGACAATTTGTCGCATCAGACTGTCAGAATGTCGAATTCTACATATTCAACAGACCTGAATCACCTTGTGAACACACTATAGTTCTTGGCTAGGCCTCCGGCACTCGTCTCCTTGTACAGAGACGGGAGATCCTTTCCGGTCTGCTTCATCACTTCCACAACGTGATCGAAAGACACGCGGTGCTTGCCGTCGGAGAATGCGGCGTAGAGGTTTGAATCCAGCGCTCGGGTGGCGGCAAAGGCATTTCTCTCTATGCAAGGGATCTGCACCAGGCCGCAGATCGGATCGCAGGTCATGCCCAAGTGATGCTCAAGGCCCATCTCGGCGGCATATTCAATCTGGGAAGGACTGCCGCCGAAAAGCTGGCAAGCGGCGGCCGAAGCCATCGCACACGCCACTCCGACCTCTCCTTGGCATCCGACTTCCGCACCGGAAATCGAAGCGTTCTGCTTTACGATGTTGCCGATAAGGCCAGCTGTGGCCAATGCATGGAGCATCCTCGTGTCCTTGAACTCATGGCCCTTCGCCAGATGATAGAGGACGCCCGGCATGACCCCGCTCGATCCACAGGTCGGAGCGGTCACGATGATCCCGCCGGAAGCGTTTTCCTCGCTGACAGCCAATGCATAAGCATAGACAAGGCCTCGTGTCTGAAGGGTCTGCTTGTAGCCGGTGGCCTTGACATAGTAGGTAGGAGCCTTCCTCGGCAGATTCAACGGGCCAGGGAGAACGCCTTCATGATCGATTCCTCTTTCCACCGATGCTTTCATTGCCTCCCATACCTCCTGGAGATAGTCCCAGATGTCTGGTCCCTCACAGAGGTCAACATATTCCCAATAGTTGCGTCCTTTGTCCTCGCACCATTTCTGAATCTCGGCAAGATGGTTCATCTCGTAGACATCCGGTGTCGAGAAACGGTCGTTTGGCTTGCCTTCGGACAAAGCTCCCCCTCCCACACTGTAGACGGTCCATTCATCGGTCTGGTTGCCTTCGGCACCAAAAGACTTGAAGCACATCCCGTTAGGATGATACGGAAGGAATATCTCCGGCTTCCATACAATCTGGACAGGAGCGATCGGCTGCAGAACCTCGATGATAGCCACATCTGTCATGTGTCCCTTTCCTGTGGCGGCGAGACTTCCGTAAAGTGTGACTTCGAATGAAGCAGCGTCCAAATGCCGTTCGGCGAAATCTTTGGCAGCCTTGTTAGGCCCCATTGTGTGGCTGCTGGACGGACCCTTTCCTATTCTGTAAAGTTCCTTGAGTGATTTCATAATTCTCGTTCGTTTTATAATCAAGAGCGTGCCCTTTTATATTCATGAATATCTTGGCTCCCCTACCAGGCTTTCATCGCCTTGGCGGCGCACTTCTGGCACAGGCGGGCATCCCTGCGTGTCATGCTGTACTCGGTGTCGCGGAGAAGATAGCCGTTTCCCTTGACAGACTTGCCGAGAGTCGGCTTGATCAATGCCTCGAACCAGGTGCATGCGGCTATGTAGCGGCCGAACTGACGGGTCAGGTGATAGCCGTCTCTGGTAAGCTGGTAGACCTTGCTGGTCGCCGGCACAACCTTGTCATTGTTCAGCCGGGTTCCACGGGCTATCTGGATGGCGTCGCCGCTCGGAATGACGGGAAGGCCGAATTCCTCCGAAGCTCTTCTCACGCAGGACACAATGCCGTTGTACATCTTCTCCTGATTGTTGCCATACAGCTTGAACATACCGTGATCCGAGTTGGAGGCGTAAGCCCACGTCTCATGCCATGCAATTGTCGCATGGGGGTTCAGAGCTTCTTTCCGGATGATGTCCACAAGACGCGGGATCCACTCCTCGTAGGTCTCATACAGGCCTGTTCGTCCGGAAGTCTCCTGTATGGTGATTATGTCCCAAGGTTCGTCCTTCAGGCCGTCAAGAAGGGTAGCCCTCTTGCTTACAGTCTCCCAATGATTTCGCGTTGACTTATAATAGATGTACTCGTCAAGCCCTTCCGCATATTCCTTGCAATGCCTCTCAAGGGAGCATCCGCCGATATAGAGCCTGGCCAAGACAACGTTGTGGATGCCGGCTGCCTCAAGGAGTCCCGGAAGGTATTCCGTGCCGTCATCTGAGAAACTATTGCCTATCGCCAGGATTCTAAGAGTGTCAGGATTGGACGGAAGTGGATAATTGGCGAAACTGTTCTGAGCGGTTGACAGGTCAATGCTCAGGAAAGTAATAAAAAGTATGGTTAAAAAGTATCTCATGCTGTGGCTGTTTTATTCTTCTGGAAGAAACATCGGATCCCAAGCCGGGAGGAGGGTCGGCTTCTGGTCAAGCATCTTCAGAATGTCGGCTGGGACAAATCTCTTCTCGATGACGAGACGGAACATATAGTTGTCGAACCACTCGTCGGTCATGATGAGGTTGCCCTTGTAGCCAGAGTCGGCGCCCCAGCTGTTCTCCACCATCCACTTCACGGGCTTGCCGTCCTTGATGTCCACGGCGATGAGAGTCATGGCGTGTGAGGAGCCGCTGGCGTGGGTCTGCACCCTCTGGCGCTTGTCCATAGGGAACGTCGTTCCGAAAAGAGAGCCGTAATCGAAGTTGTTCAGGTCCAAAGTGCCTTTCTGGCGGTCCATGAACTTGGCGACATCGCAGGAGAAGTACATCGCGGTGTTGTCCTTGATGGAGGCGATGGCCATCTCCTTGATTCTTTCGATCGGAAGGTTGATGTAGAGCCAGTTCTGTCCGTCATAGACGTGACGGTCGTAGTCGATCTCATAAACCTTGCCATATTCACGGGTAGGGTCGTTCATCACCATGATGTAGTTGTTCTCAAGGTCCGCTCCGACATATTCATTGTAGAAGGATTTCGGGGTGTAGGTCTTGGCGCTGACGAAGTTGCCCTTTGAGTCGTAGCGGGTCCATTCGAACTCGACCGGCGGCTCGCCGAGGCAAAGGACAAGCATCCTGTAGATCTCCTTGAGCATCTCGGTCTTCATCTCCGGGCAGTCCTTGACCTCCGCGTCACGGAGTTTAAGGCCGTCCTCACGCAGTTTGGTGGCTATCTGGGCGCGCATCTGCGATGTGTTGTTCGCGCAATAGGTCTCTGGCATCACGTCAGACGGGACGACACCGTATTTCATAATGAGGTTGGAGACTCCGGTGAACTGTCCGCCGTCCCCGATCGGGTTGCGGAACAGCCAGTCAACCTTGCGGTCATCGAAGCTCAAACCCTTCGTGTCGATCACACCCTGAAGGAAAAGGTTGGCCTTCTCAAGCTGGTCGTAAAAGAACACATAGTTCTGGGAGAACGTGAACGCTCCAAGATCATATTTGTCAATCATTCTGGATCTCAAGACATTGAGTCCTGTGAAAAGCCAGCAGCGGCCGGAGGATTTCTGGTTTGTGCGCCCCTTGGTCTTCACCTCATCAGAGAAATGGGTGTCGATCATGGCTATGTTCTCGGAATTGGCGGCGAGTACATTGATGGCCGCGGCGTTGAGGGCGTTGCGGACAGCCTTGTCGGAAGCCGTGCCTTCGTAGCCTTTACGGATCTCGGTCAGCATCTCGGCTGAGATGCCTCCGTTTTTAGACTGTTTCTGGGCGAATGCGCCGGTCCCGGAGAGGATCAGAAGCGCTGATGCAAGGATAATCGTTCTTTTATTCATAAATATTCAAAGATTTGGGGTAAATTTAACGAAAATTTAGGTAAAAGCCGAAAATAAGTTGTCCGGTCAGACCGGAGGCATCGCAAAGGGAGTCACAAAATGAAGAGTCGCTCAAGAATATTCCTGCTGCTGACTGCGGCATCGCTGCTCGCATGTGCAGACCTGCTCACTGGTGGATCCGGACTGGGCATGGCGGACACGGGCATATTCATGAGACTCAGGCTTCCAAGGATGCTGACAGCGGTTCTTGCCGGTGCGAGCCTCTCCCTTGCGGGACTCCAGATGCAGAGCGTGTTCCGCAATCCGCTAGCCGACCCACACATCATGGGCGTCAGCGCCGGAGCAGGAACCGGGGCGGCGATGGCGACCCTCCTCATCGGGACTTCCCTCCCCGCGTCACTGTCCGGTCTAACTGTCGCCGCGGCGGCTTTCATCGGCGCGCTGCTGACGTCCATAGTGGTTGTCACCGTAGCCTCTAAATCTCAGAGTGCCACCACCTTGCTCATCTTCGGCGTGATGCTGGGGTTCATATTCAGCGCGATGACCTCCATCATTGAATATTCCGCCAACGCCGAGAGCCTGAAAGTCTTCTACAGCTGGTCGGCGGGCAGTTTCTCCGGAAGCCGGCCGGGAGATGTGGCTGTGATCGCCGGGGCGCTCCTCATCGGGACGGCACTTGCCTATTTCAACTGCAAAGGTTTGGACATAGCTCTTTTCGGGGATGAATATGCCATCTTGGCAGGAGCGGACATCTCACGGATCAGAGGTGCCGCGATGATCGGGACCTGCCTGATGGCCGGGACCGTGACGGCGTTCTGCGGGCCGCTGGGTTTCGTCGGAATCGTGGCCCCACATATCGCCAGAAGCTTTCTCGGGACCGCCGTGCACGTCAAGGTAATCCCGGCGGTGATGCTCACGGGTGCGGGACTCTCGCTTGTCGCCGACATCCTTTCAAACACCTTTCCCACTCCCCTGCCGGTCGGAAGCACAATGGCGCTCATCGGCATCCCGATCATCATGGCGATTCTGATAAAAAGGAGGTGAATATGCTGAAAGCAAGCGAATTGATAATAGGCCACAGAGGCATAAAGGTCAGCGGGCCTCTGTCTTTTGAATATCCCGACGGACAGTCCGTGATGCTCTGCGGTCCGAACGGCAGCGGAAAGAGCACATTGCTGAAGACTTTGGCCGGCATCATGGATCCTCTGTCCGGCTATTTCCTCGCAGGAGGTCCGGTCGTGATGGTGCCCACGCATATTCCCAAAGTCAAAGGGTTCTCCGTCATGGAGTTCATCCGCACGGGGCTGTTCGCCGACTCGGGGATATTCAAGAAATTGAACCACGAGGCTGAGAGTGCGATTGAGGGCGCCATAAGGACTCTTGAGCTTGATGATTTGGCCGACAAGGACATCAGCCTCATCTCCGACGGGGAGTTCCAGAAAGCGTGCATCGCCACGGCGCTGACCAGAAAGGCCAACGTGCTGCTTCTTGACGAGCCGACGGCCTTTCTGGACGTGGACAACAGGGTCATGGTCCTGCGCACCCTCCGGAATCTAGCGAGAGACAACGGGATGACGGTGATCTTCTCCACACACGACATTCACGATGGCGCACGGTTCTCCGACGCGACGCTCAAACTCGGGCTTGGCATTTTGAAACCACGGAACAATTCCGTATCTTTGTAAAGGCTTTGATCGGTCATAATCCTACGGCCGGTCGCTGGTAAAACAAAATGGAATAATGCCTGGAAAGATATTCTTCATTGACGGACACGCTCTGGTCTTCAAGATGTACTATGCGTTTCTCAGGAGGCCGATGATCAACTCCAAAGGAGCTGACATGTCCATTCTCTACGGATTCACCAAATACATCCTCGAACTGCTCGCCCGGGAAAGGCCGGACTATCTGGCCGTGGCCTTTGACCCGCCAGGAGGCACTTTCAGGAACAAGATGTACCCTGAGTACAAGGCCAACCGCAAGGAGACTCCACAGCTTGTGATCGATGCTCTGGAACCTCTGACCGAGCTCTGCAAGGCAATGAATATTCCGACCTTGATGCTGAAGGGATTCGAGGCTGACGATGTGATCGGGTCTATGGCCAAACGTTGCGCAGGCGAAGGCCTTGATGTCTATATGGTGACTCCCGACAAGGATTACGGACAGCTCATCGGGCCTCACATCTGGCAGTACAAGCCCGGCAAGGCCGGCAACGACAACGAAATCATCGGTGTCAAGGAGGTCTGTGAGAAGTACGGCATCCAGTCCCCCGGGCAGGTCGTCGACATGCTGACCATCTGCGGGGACACGGCCGACAACGTGCCCGGAGTCAAGGGTGTGGGTGAGGTCGGAGCCGGGAAGCTGGTGGCCAAGTATGGTTCTGTTGAAAGAATCTACGAGCATCTGGACGAATTGACGCCGAGACAGAAATCCCAGTTCGAGGAGGCACGGGCCCACATCGGTCTCAGTCACGAGCTCGTCACCATCAAGACGGACATTGACATCGACATCCCGACCGAGGACATGAAGGTCAATCAGGATTACGGTCCACAACTGGCGGATCTTTTCGAGAAATACGAGTTCAATTCCCTCAACAGGTTCATCGGGAATGTCGGAGGGAGCGGAAAAAAGCCGGACGCCGAGCTGCCTGAAATCTCCAAGGCACGTCCGGGAGAAGTAGCCAAGGCCGCTGTGAAGGCGGAAATATGCTCGGTCATCACGGAAGGAGCAGACGGGAGCATATTCACAAAAACAAGAAGAATAATCATCGCGGCACGCTCCGGGGAGAAGATTGTCACGGCGGAAGGAGGTCCGCATGAGTTCAAGGCGCTGCTTGAGAATGAGGCGGTCGCGAAATGCGGTGATGACCTCAAGCGGCAGATGAACATTCTCGCCGCGGGCGGCGTGGCGCTCCAGGGAAGGCTTCACGACATCGCCCTGATGCACTATCTGCTTGACCCTGAGAAGAGCCACAAGATTGATGTGCTGGCGCAAGGCGTTCTGGGAGTGTCGATTGACGACGCTTCAGCGAGAGCCTCCGTCCCGTCCACAGGATCATTGTTCGATGACATTCCGTCTGACGAGATCACAGTGGACAGGAGCAAGGAGGCCGCGGTGCTCTTGCTGCTTCAAGAGAAGATACGTGAGGAACTGGTCAAGGCTTCGATCACCAGCCTGTACGACACGATGGAGGAACCGCTTCTCAAGGTTCTTTCCAAGATGGAGCGCAACGGGGTAAAGGTCGATCTCAATTCCCTGAAAGATTTCACGGCGCACCTCCGGAAGGAAGTGACCGCAAGGGAAGCCAGGATCCGTGAAATGGCCGGAGAGCCGAACCTCAATGTCTCGTCACCCAAACAGATCGGGGAGCTGCTGTTCGAGAAGCTGAGGCTTTCCGACAAGCCGAAGAAGAACGCCAACGGGACATATTCAACGGAAGAATCCACCCTGCTGGATTTGGCGGAGAAGCATCCGATCATCGATGAGATCCTTGAGTATCGCGCCGTGCGGAAACTGCTCTCAACCTACATTGAGCCGTTCCCTGGGTATATCGACCCTTCCGACGGCAAGGTTCACACTACCTTCAATCAGTCTTTGACGGCTACGGGACGGCTGAGTTCCTCGAACCCGAACCTTCAGAATATTCCTATAAGGTCCGAGCAGGGCAAGGAGATCCGCAAGGCGTTCGTGCCGAGCTCCCCTGACGGTCTGATCCTTTCGGCTGACTATTCACAGATCGAGCTGAGGATTATGGCGCACCTGAGCTGCGACCAGCATCTGATCAACGCCTTCAAGGACGGGATCGATGTCCACGCCGCGACCGCCGCGAAGATTTTCGGGATCCCTCACGAGCAGGTCACAGCCGACCAGAGACGCATCGCCAAGACGGCCAATTTCGGGATCATGTACGGAATCTCGGCCTTCGGACTGGCACAAAGGTTGAGAATAGGCCGCAAGGAGGCCCAGAAGATCATAGAAGATTACTTCGCGGGATTCCCGTCCATCCGCTCGTTCATCGAGGACACCAAGGCCGCGGCCAGGGAAACCGGATACGTTGAGACCATCTTCGGAAGAAGACGGTACATTCCAGACATCAACTCCAAGAACGGGACTTTGAGAGCTCTGGCCGAAAGGAACGCGGTCAACGCCCCCATCCAGGGCACTTCGGCGGACATCATCAAGATGGCTATGATCGAAGTGGACAAGTCCATGACCGAAGCCGGGATGAAAAGCAAGATGGTCCTTCAGATCCACGACGAACTGGTGTTCGACGCGGTTCCTGATGAGATCCAGAATTTGAAGCGGATCGTTACGGACCGAATGGAAAATGTTGTAAAACTTTCAGTACCACTAACAGTAGAATGCAATTATGGGAAAAACTGGCTCGAAGCCCACTGATGAGCTGATCATCTTGGCACAAAGAGGGAACGGATTGGCGTTCACCGCCTTATGGGACCGGCACATCGAACAGTTACGGTCCTACATCAAGGCCCGTTTCAAGAATATAGACGACTATGCGGCGGACGACATCTGCAGCCGCAGTTTCGAGAAGGCGTTCAGGCAGATCCAGTCCTACGACCAGTACAAGAGTCGTTTCCTGACTTGGCTGTGCACGATTGCCAAAAACACCGCTCTGGACACTCTGGAGCAAGAGCAGAGGGTTCATCCAAAGAACCAGATAGTTTACCTTGACGACGAAAGCAAGCCTTCCGGCGTGGAGGTCATCCCGGACCAGGCTGAGGACGCCCTCAATTCCCTGATCAAGACGGAAAATGAAGAGGAACACGCCAAGTACATCGAACGCCTGCCGGAACTCTACCGGGAGATTGCCCGCAAGAGGCTCATCGAGGGAATGAAGTACAATGAAATCGCCGAGGCGCTTGACATGGAGCTCAACACGGTCAAGACACGGATCCGCCGAGCGAAGCAGATGATCGATGACCTACGCAGGCAGGAGGAAGAAGGAATATGATGACGTTCGCAGAGTTCGAGTCATTCCTGAAAGCCTCATTTCCGGATGTGACTTCTGAAATGCTTGAGCGTTTCAGGCTGATGGACAGTGGCTACAGGGAATGGAACGCCAAGATCAACGTCATCTCCCGGAAAGATATCGACGGTCTCTACGATCACCATGTCCTGCATTCTTTGGCAATAGCCGAATACCTCCGCACACAGTGTCCGGAGACATATTCACTGTTCACATCACCGCGCGGTGACGGTCTGGCGACTGCCGCAGATTCGTCATGCACTGCCATATCACCGGCAGAAGCCACACTTGCCGGATTGAAGGTTCTGGACCTTGGCACCGGCGGAGGCTTCCCAGGCATCCCGCTGGCCGTGATGTTCCCAAATGTGAAGTTCACATTGTGCGACTCCGTCGGCAAGAAAACCATCGTAGCCAAGGAGATAGCGAATATATTAAGCCTTGAAAACGTGGAGATTGTCAATGCCCGCGCCGAGAGCCTGAACGAGAAATTCGATTTCGTGGTATCACGTGCCGTGGCGTCACTGACCGACTTCTACCCATGGGTGAAAGGGAAATATTCCAGATCCATCCTCTATCTGAAAGGTGGCGACATCAACGAGGAGATATGCGACCTGATGGCACGTGAGCGACTGCGTCGCGGTTCTGTCACCACATGGCCAATAAACACATGGCTGATAGACACTTATTTCGAAGGGAAATTCGTGATCGACATCCGCCGGTAATGCTCCGGGCGAAGAAACGGGAATATTAAAAAAACTGTAATGATAATTGAATATGAAAAAGATTGTTAAGGTTGCGGCGGTGGCTGCCATGGTTGCGCTGACCGCTTCGTGCGCTCCGCAGAAGATAGC
>ERZ808266.164-NODE-164-length-26958-cov-16.844478_pt1 | contig 26958 bp, 38 predicted proteins | sample MGYA00521278_ERZ808266 | MGnify/ENA primary metagenome ERZ808266 (study PRJEB31516, sample SAMN03275591) | gut metagenome | biome: mammalia-associated habitat; material: feces | host: Papio cynocephalus | place: Kenya | collected 2012-08-02 ... | reverse complement strand
GGCTGGAAAAGAAAGCCCCGCCGCAAGCGGCGGGACAATCACGGGATGCGGCGGGCGCTCATTCGGCAGCGCCGCGGTCGATGAGGAACGTTTCGGGTCGCAGCACACCGCAGGCGTAGGGCAGGCCCGGAATGTAGGATTTCAGCCGGTGGCGAAGCTCGCTGGGAGAGCAGGCCGCACCGATCTGAAAGGCCCGGTCGAACACAGAGATAGCGCCGCCAAGCGCGCCGGACTCCAGCATGGACGGGATAAGCGCCTCCGGCGGCGGATCGCGGAACACAAGGAGCATTTCACAGTAAGACAAAATCTCACCTCCCTTCGCCGCCAGTATAGCACGGCGCGGGGGAGGGCGCAAGAGATAGGACAATCCCGACGGGGCATAGGATGGCAGGAAAGGAGCGTGACAGCATGGCGAAGCGGGAACGGCCGCCCATCACGGTGAAGGCCTTTGTAAAGGTGAACGGCGTGGAGACCGACGTGGACACGCTGGACGAAGCCCGGCGAGGCCAGCTGGCAACGGCCATCCAGGTCACGGTGCTGAACACCTTTTTTGCCGGACGTGCGAATTTCTACCCGGCGGAGGCCGGGAGCAAATAATCAACAACAGGAGGAAAAACGACATGAAACACGAGACTTTGACCATTTGGAGCGCGGAGGACTTCGCCCGCCCGGAGAAGCTGGCGGCGCTGCGCGTGGGCGACGAGGTCGCCTTTAACCTAAAGAACGGTCAGGAGGCCGCCTTCGTGGTGGCGGACATCACCGACGGCGTCCTCACCGGCTGCCTCTTTAAGGGCGTGCGGGACATGGCCATGTACGACGGCCGCCGCTGGTGGAGCACGGACTATGTGAACTATCCGGAGAGCGACGCCAGGGAGCGCCTCAACGAGGAGTTCCTGCCCTTGCTGCCGGACGAGCTGGCGGCGCTGCTGCTCACGCGCACCATCACCCAGACGGTGGACGGCGAGGCGTACAGATGCACGGACAAGCTGTGGCCCTTGTCCGCGGTGGAGGTGTTTGGCGAGGACGCGCCGGACTGGATGCAGCGGGACGACACGCCGGACAAGCCCCTGCCGTTCTTCGCCGAGGACCAGGCCCACCGGAAGACGTACCTGTGGTTTGCCTGGCTGCGCGCGCCGTATGCCAGCAACAGCTACAATTTCTGCAATGTGGGCACGTCGGGCGCCGCGTACACCAGCAATGCCAGCGGTTCGCGTGGCGTGGCCCCCGGCTTTCACATCGGCATCAAGGCCAAGACGGCGGAGCCGGCGCAGGACTGATCAGAAAGGCTATCCCCCGGCGCAAGCCGGGGATACGAAAGGAGCAGAGCATGAACAAGAGAAAGAGCCGCGGCGCGAAGTTCGTCGAGGGCGAACAGGCGGTGTGCCTCGCCCCGACGGCCGCAGAGCGAAACGGCGGGCACCCGCCCATAGGTACGGTGCTCCGGGCCACGAAACGGAACGGCGCGTGGGCCTACCAGGTGCAGGTGCGGGACACGGACCGCATCGAGACCTGGGCGGAGGACACGATGGGGAGGCTGGCGGTATGAGCGCCTTCGGATGGATCTGTGCCTACATCGGCGCGGCGTGGCTGGCCGGGGCGGTGCTGAAATGCGTGGAGGCGCTGGGCCGGTGACGGAGACACGGATGGAACGGAACCGGCGGGCGCGGGCCTATAGCCGCGCCTGCCGCATCCGGCGGCTGCGGAACGCCCTGTGGGCGGTGGCCGCCGTGCTGACGGTGCTGCTGGCGGTGGAGCTGATCTGGCTGCTGGGCAGCAGACCGGCACCGGAGAGCGCCGCGCAGGAGCCGCAGGAGATAGCGATCCTGCTGGAGCCGGAGATCACGGAAACTGCCGGCGTGTTCACGGTGACGGGCTACTGCGCCTGCTGCACACCGTACAGCCATCTCAACCGCTGCGGCGACCTTGTGCTGACCGCCAGCGGAGAGTGGGTACACCCCGGCGAGGCCGTGGCGGTGGATCCGGACATCATCCCGCTGGGCAGCACCGTGACCATAGGCGAAAAGACCTACAAGGCGCTGGACACCGGCGTGCACGGCTATGTGGTGGACGTGCTCATGGCCCATGAGGATGCCGCCGCGGCCGGCGCCAGAAGGGAGCTGGTAACATGGACAACCGACCTAAGACAGGGAGAAACGCCGAGCTGAAGCCGTGCCTGCACTGCACGGAGCGATACATCGGCTGCCACGGAAGGAACGAGGACGGAAGCTACCGGTGCGGGAAGTACGCCGAGGTGGAGGCCGCCAGGGCCGAGGAACGGGTGAAGCTGACCGCCTACCGGCGGGAGAAGGAGATAGACCGCTACCAGCGGCACAAGATCAACGAGTACGGCGCCAAGGCTGAAAAGGCCCGGATGCGCGGAAGGGGACGGTGAGCATGGCAGAGGGAAAGGGCAAGAAGGCCGACTTCCTGTGGTGGGTACAGTGCGAGGGCCACTACGACGTGCCGGTGATTGCCCCCAGCTGGGAGCAGGCCACGGTGGAGGCGGCGCACCTGTGGGGCGTGCCGTGGGCCAAGGTGGCCGCCCGGTGCGAGCTGCGGGAGAAGCTGCCGGTGGTGCGGAACGTGTGCCAGCGGTGCGGCAAGATCTTTCACGGCTCCGGCCCGCTGTGCGACGACTGCATCAGCATCATCCGCATAGAGGAGCAGCGGAAGGCCGCCGCCAGGAAGGACTACTTCCGGCGGCTGTACGCCGGGCACTGAAAGACAAACAGACAAACAGGAGGAACTGTGCGATGAACGAGTATTTGGACAAGGCGCTGGAGAAGCTGCGCGGTGCCAAGGCACCCGCGGGCCAGCGGGAGGCCGTGGTGTTCAAGCCGGTGGTGACGGCGCTGGAGGACTTCTGCCGGCAGGACGCGGAGTTCGCCCAGGCGGTGGCGCAGGGCGGCAGCGTGGAGGAGTGCGTCAAGGCCGTGCTGAAGGGCGTGGGCGGCAGCTTGAGCGACCTTGAGGCCTACAAGCGGGCGGCGGCGTTCTTTTTCCCCGGCTGCGTGGTGACCATGAAGCTGACCATCGCCATGTGCGAGCATGACGCGGCGCCGGCGGCACCGCAGGAGCGCAAGGCCGTGGTGCTGGATCTGGCGGACTTCTGGTGAGCGCTATGCAGGACGGAAAGGAAAGAGCCGCCGCGCTGGAGCGACTGGCCCCGAAGCCCACGGCGCGGGAGATGGAGGAGGTCAACGGACGGTTCCGGCACTTCCTGTTCAAGCGGCCGGGCAAGGGCGAGATATGGACCACCTGCTGTCGGCGGCACACCTTCGTCAGGGCGGACACGGACAACGCGGACGAGCTGAGGGCACTGCACGCGCCGCACACGCCGGAGCCGCGGAACAGCTGGGACTGTTCGCCCACCACGCACAGGCGGAGCAGGTGCCCCTACTGCGGCGCGGAGGTCACGGTGAAGGAGCTGCGGTACTCCGGCGGGCGGGCCAACCTGTGGAGCTTCCGGCGGGCAGTGCTGCTGCGGCAGTGGCGCGGCGCCCTGTGGGCCACGGCGTGGACGTGCGAAAAGAACTACAGCCGCGTCGGCATAAACGGGGAGCCGATACTGACGGCGCTGCCGGAGATGAAGCTGCTGGGGGTGTACCGCTTCGCGCCGGGCGTGGCGGAGCAGGCCACGCGGCCGTGGTGGTGCAGCGGCGGCACACCCATGAGCTACCACCGCCAGACCGCGCCCGGCAAGAGCAGCGGGCGCAAGGGCGGGATGTGGCAGATCCACTCGCCCTACACCTACTGCGCCGAGCTGGGCAGCGGCTATGATGTGGTCGGTCTGCCGGAGCTGGACAAGGGCTGTATGCGCTGGTGCGGTATCGGAAGGATACACCTGCCCTCGGACGACTTCATCGAACTGCTGACGGCGTGCTGCTTCTATCCCCGCCAGATCGAAATGCTGATGAAGCTGGGGCTGGAGGACGCGGTGAAGGACCTGGTGGGCCGGGGCGTAAGGAACGCCGACATCATCAAATGGGACGCGGACAAGCCCAGGGACTTTATGAAATGCACGCCCAAGGAGGCGATGGCGGCGCGTTCCACCACGGAGCCGCTGCGGGTGCTGCGGCTGTATATCCGGCACAGGGACACGGCGCTGAAAATGACCATGGAAAACGCGGCGTGGCTCGCAGAGGCCACCCTGGGCCGCGGCGAGGAGAACTACGCCGTGGGCCTGCTGAAGCGGCTGGGCGTCACGGCGGAGAAGCTGACGGTCTATCTGGAAAAGAGCCGGATAGAGTTGCAGGAGGGCGGCAGACCTGGCTCCGGCACCCGGAGAGGGGTGCTGCAGCTGTACAAGGACTATCTGGACGCGGCGGAGCACTGCGGGATGGACATGGAGAACCCGCTGATCCTCATGCCGCGGGACCTTGTGGAAAAGCACGACCGGGTGACGGCGGCGTGGAGCGCCATACAGCGCCAGCGCCGGGAGGCGAAGGCGGCAGCGGCGCAGAAAGCCGCCGAGGAGGCCTACAGGAAGCGGCTGCACGGCCTGTCCGAGAAGTATCTGTTCTGGACAGAGGACTTCCTCATCCGTGCCCCCGTCAGCGCCGACGAGATCGTGGAGGAGGGCAAGGCGCTGAAGCACTGCGTGGGCGGCTACGCGGACCGGCACCTGAAGGGTGCGACCACCATCCTGTTCCTGCGCCGACGGGACAGGCCCCACACGCCGCTGGCGACCATCGAAATGAACGCCAACAATATCGTGCAGGTGCACGGCTATCGGAACGAGCTGGAGGGCTGCGCCGACAACCCGGACCGGGAGAGCGCCCGGAAGCTGTACGCGCCGGTGCTGGATCCGTGGCTGAAATGGCTGCGGGACGGCAGCAAGCGGGATAAGAACGGCAGGCCGAGGCTGCCGAAAAAGAGAACAAGGAGGAACGCGGCATGAGTATGTACGACATAGTGAGCACGGCCCCGGAGGGGTACTCCGAGGGCGAGGCGCTGCGCGAGATGTTCAGCGAGGGCTCCATGGACGAGGCCTTTGAGGAGCGCGACATTGACGTCATCACGGAGGAAATCAACTTCTACAAGCAGCAGGCCGGCATGGCCATTCTGGAGATCGGCAAGCGGCTGGTGGAGGCCAAGGCGCAGCTCTCCCACGGGGAGTGGCTGCCTTGGCTGGAGAAAAAGGTGGAGTTCTCCGAGCGCAGCGCACAGCAGTATATCCGGCTGTGGAAGGAGTACGGCAAATCCGCAACGGTTGCGGATTTGGGCGTGCGGAAAGCGTTGGTATTACTGGCTTTGCCGGAAAACGAGCGCGACAGCTTCGCCGGTGAGACACACGCGGTGGACGGTGCGGAGAAGACCGCCGCGGAAATGACGGTGAAGGAGCTGGAGAAGGCCGTGGCGGAGCGCAACGCCGCCCGTGAAGAGGCGGAGCAGGCCAAGGCAGACCTGTACGCCGCCCGCGAAGCCGCCAGGGAGGCGCGGGATCATGTGGAGGCCCTGCAGGGAGAACTGGAGGCGCTGAAGAACCGGCCCACGGAGGTGGCCATCGAGCAGAGGGACGCCACGGAGGAGCAGCTGGCCGCTGCCCGGCAGGAGGCCGAGGACGCCGCCGCCCGGCGAGTGGCCGAGCTGGAGAAGGCGCTGGAGCAGGCCCGCGGCGAGGCCGCAGCGGCCGAGGAGAGGAAGGAGGCCGCCGAGGCGGAGCTGCAGGACGCCGAACGGGAGCGCGACAGCGCGCTGGATGCCGCCAAGGGCTACAAGGCCGAGGCGGAGGCCGCCCACAAGCTGGCCGCCGCGGCCAGCAACGAGGGCGTGACCAAGTTCAAGGTGGTGTTCGATCAGACGGTGGAAAACGTGAACACCCTGGCGGCGCTGCTGCAGGCGCTGCCGGACAGTCAGCAGGAGAAGCTGCGGCGGGCGCTGCTGGCGCTGGCCGACCAGGTGCGGAAGGTGGGAACGTGAGATGGCGGAGCACTGCGGAAGCTGCGTGTGGCGCTCCGGGCGGCCGGAGTACAGGTGCGACTTTGCCGGCAAGACGGACCACACGCGGAAGGCGGAGTCCCCGGACGGGTGCACCTACTACCTGCGGGGCGACATCGTGACGGACGGCCGGACGGCCCGGCAGCTGTATCGTAAGGTCATGGCAAAGAGAGAAGCGGCGGGGCTGGCGTGAGCCGCCCCGCACCGCCCTCTTTTGAAAGCGGCTGCCCGGTGAACGGGCGGCGGCTTTGAGGAGAGGAGGCGAGGGTGTGAACCTGCGGAACCCCAAGGAATACTGCGAGAACCTGCTGTGGATACGCACGAAGAAGCAGACGATGGCGCACCTGCGCTTCAACGACGCGCAGAACAACCTGTACGGCGTCATCCGCCAGCAGGCGGCGCAGGGGAAGCCCATCCGCCTGATCGTCCTGAAAGGACGGCAGGAGGGCATCTCCACGGTGACGGAGGGGCTGATGTTCCAGGACACGGTGACGCGCCCCAACGTGAAGACGCTGATCGTGGCCCACGAGAACACGGCCACGGCCAACCTGTTCAAGATGAACAAGCTGTTCTACGACAGCCTGCCGGCGGGCGCACAGCCCATGCGGAAAAACTCCAACGCCAAGGAGCTGGTATTCGAGAACCCTACCAAGGACGAGAGGGACAAGCGGCGCCGTCCGGGTCTGCGGAGCTCTATCCGCTGCCAGACGGCGGGCAAGGGCGGCGTGGGCCGAAGCGACACGCTGACCAACGTGCACATCTCCGAGTATGCCTTCTGGCCTAAGAACAAGGACGAGCTGCTGCTGGGCATCATGCAGGCTGTGCCGGATGAGCCGGACACGATGGTGGTCATCGAGAGCACGGCCAACGGCTACGACCATTTCAAGACGCTGTGGGACGACGCGGTGGCGGGCGCCAACGCATGGACGCCGGTGTTCCTGCCCTGGTATCTGGAGCCGGGGTACCGGAAAAGCGTGCCGACGGGCACCGTGTGGAGCGACGAGGAGGAGAAGCTGCGGCAGGACTTCGGGCTGGACGACGAGCAGCTCATGTGGCGGCGCTGGTGCATCAAGGCCAACTGCGGCAACGACGCGGCCATGTTCCGGCAGGAGTACCCCAACACGCCGGACGAGGCGTTTTTGCTCAGCGGCGAGGGCTACTTCGACAACGCGGCGCTGGGGCGGCAGCGGATGCACGCGCCGGCACCGGTGTCCGTGGGCTGGTTCGTATTCGACGAGCCGGCGGAGCCGGGGGACGCGCCCCGAAACTGGCGGTATGAGCCCGGCGAGACCGGGGCGGTGCGTATCTGGCAGACGCCGGAGAAGGGCGCGCCCTATGTGCTGGGCGGCGACACGGCCGGAGAGGGCAGCGACCGCTTCACGGCCTTCGTGCTGGACAACCGCACCGGGGCGCAGGTGGCGGAGCTGCAGATGCCGCTGTCTGAGATACAGTATGCCCGGCAGATCTACTGCCTGGGCCGGTACTACAACGACGCGCTTGCGGCGGTGGAGGTCAACTTCTCCACCTATCCGGAGAACAAGCTGGAGGAGTGGCACTACCCGACGCTCTACCAGCGGGAGCGCTTCGACACCTTCAAGAACGTAATGGTCAAGTCCCAGGGCTGGGTGACGTCCTCCCGGACGCGGCCCCAGATGCTGGCCACGCTGCACACGGTGATGGATGAGGAGCCGGGTTTGGTGGTGTCGGCGTGGACGCTGGGCGAGATGATCACCTTCGTCTACGACGAGAACCGGAAGCCGCAGGCGGCGGCGGGAGAGCACGACGACCTGGTGATGGCGGCGGCCATCGCCCACACGGCCCGCACCCAGCAGCGGTATACCTCCGAGGCCGGGGGCGCGGACCGGCGGCACTGGACGAAGGATATGTGGGAGGACTGGCGCCGGGCGGATCCGGCGGCGCGGAAGCAGTTGGAAGCGGAGTGGAAACGCTCCGAAAAATAAAAACAGGAGGAATGTGCGACATGGATTTTTTCGGTATCGTATGCGGCGCGGCGTCGCTGCTGTGGCTGGCGGCCGGTGCGCTGGCGGTGGAGAACCACTGGCGGCAGCGGCGTCTGACCAAAAAGAGCGAGGAGGCGCTGGACAAGCTGCTGGAGGAGGTGTTCTGCGATGAGCAAGACGACTGAGTTGGTGGAAAGGCTGCGGTGCACCATCACGCCGGGCGGCCCTACGGATGACAAGGCGTGCGAGAACTGCGCCTATGGCCTGCGGGAGGAGTTCGGCGGCGAGGAGCTGTGGTCCTGCGACGGTGAGCGCATGGTCGCGGATGCCGCGGCCAGGATCGAGGCGCTGACGGACCGGTGCGCCAGGTACGCCGAGGAGATCGCGGTGCTGCAGGAAAAGCAGAGGTGGGTGGACGCCGGGGCGCGCCAGCCGGAGTACGGCGTGCCGGTGCTGGCGGTGGCCAGCGGCAAGGCCGGGAACATCACCCTGTGCGACGCGGTGGTGTTCGCCACGTTCTACGACGGCTGGGAGTTGGACGACTACCCGCAGGCGGAGGACGTGGCCGTGAAGTGGTGGCTGCCCATGGTGGAGAGCCCGGAAGGGGTAAGCGGAGGCATGGAGCATGAGTGACGTCAAGAAGGTCGAACTGGGCTATTCCGTGCCGAAGGAGCGATGGAAGGATGCTGCTGAGAACCTCCGGGAGTTTGGGGACTTGTATGCTGCAAAACTGATTAAAGAGAATGTTGATGGCCTGGGCCAACAGGACGCGGAGGACTGGCTGGCAGATATTCTGCTGGCATGGGCGGCGCTGAACTTCGTGGCGGAGTTTGCGGCGGACAAATGCCGCATGGTGCCTGTATTCAAAGGTAAGGAGGACGGCGGGCATGACAGATAAGGAACTGATCACCGGCCTGAAGCGGCTGAAGGTGCAGACCGGAAGCCTCACCTGCCTGGGCTGCGGGCGGGAGCACAACTGCGGGATCCATGGCTGCGCTATCCTGCGGGAGGCCATCGCCTTTGTGGAAAAGAAGCTGGCGGAGGACAAGAGCCGCAGCGTGATGGAGTACCGGGATGAACACTAAGGTGAACCCGCGGCGGGTGCCGCGGACGCAGAAGGACGTGGACGCCGCCTATGACCGGGGCATCACGGAGGGCCTGCACCGGGGCATTGAGCTGATGCTCTATGTGCTCATCGACAAGCGCGGCGCGTCCATGGACGACGTGCAGCGGCTGGCCCAGGAGCTGAACCACGCCGCCGGGTGCGTGGCCGAGGGCTACGTCACCTGGGCGGACATCCGGCGGATGCTGAAGGAATACGAGGTGGAGGTGGTATTGGAATGAAACCAAACCGCGAGGAGCTGTACAGAAAAACGGTACACTGCCCGGCGTGCCTGGGCATGACGCCGCAGGGCTGCCCACGCTGCGGTGGGGTGGGGCTGGTCGTGGTGCCGGCCACAAGGGGCGACGTCCTCCGGCGGATGTCGGACCGGGAGCTGGCGGAGGAGCTGTTCAATTTCCGCTTTGACGGCTACGGCAAGGCGCAGGGCGCGGAGAGCGTCCTGCCGGACACGATACAGAGCATAGAAAGCTGGCTGAAGGAGGAGATGGGCAAATGAAGAACGAAGGAGGGGGGGCAGTGCGGCGCTTGCAGATGTCGGAGAGCGAGATCGTGAGCAGCTACCGCACGGCCCGCGATCCCAAGCGGCAGATCGGCATCCTGGCGGAGCTGAACGCGGTGACGCCGCGGGAGATCCGGGAGGTGCTGGAGGAGGCCGGGGCGCTGATGCTGAAGCCAAGGGGCCACGGCGGCGGACGGCCTCTCAGCTTCGACGCCGCAGCAGCGCGGCGGATGTTCGAGGCGGGCCTGTCCGATGAGGAGATGGCCCGGAAGCTGGGCGTGCCGGAGAAGCGCCTCGCCGACTGGCGGAGGCGGCAGGGGCTCATGCGGCCGAAGTACAGCGGGCCCCGCCCGGCGGCGGAGGCACAAAAAACAACGGCTCCGGCGGCTGTGCCGGAGCAGAAGGAGGAAGCGATGGCGACAATGACAAGGAGTACCTCCGCACCGGCGGAGAAGGCCGACAAGGTGGTGACGGTGGAGGCACTGTTCGACCTGCTGCGGGGCGCGGTGGATGCCGGATACGGCGAGGCCCCTGTGACGGTGGAGCACTGCCGCTTCACGGAAATGCGCCTGCGGGTGGAGCTGCTGATGACCAGCGGCCTGCGCCTCGCCGGAGAGCCGGTGGCGGTGGAGCTGGAGGGCGTGCCGGAAGCCCAGCGGGCCGTGGAGGAACAGACATAAACAGGAAAAGCCCAGCCCCGGAAGGGGCTGGGCGATGGCATCGGCGGACATTGATATAGCTGCCCTGGCGTGTCGAAGGCCTGCGCTCATGCGTGGGGTACGGACGTAGGCAGGTCGGGGCGGCGATATGAGTGTCTGACTACCTTATATAATACGCGCGGGCGCGTATCTGTGGGCTCGTTAAAAGCCTATGTTTGGCGGGAAGGCCGCTTGCAGCGGAGGAACGGCACCGCGTGACGGCTCCTCCGGGGACGGCGGGCAGGCGGCTTTACCGGCGGGCGGAGAAATGAACAGGCGGCTCGTGCGGGCACGGGTGCGACCTATGCTATTTTATCGCGGGAGAGGGAGGAGCATACCATGACGACGGCGAAGGAGGGAATGTACATGATCACCAAGATCACCAGCGGCTCCGTGGTAGAGCGCCGCAAGACCTATGTGGGGCGCAGGCCCTCCCGGCGGGGGGCGCGGATCAAGGGCGCCAGCAGCGAGAAGAAGCAGGAGAACAACCGGCAGCAGGCCATCCTCGCCCTGGCGCGGACACTGAACTGCAACTATGCCAACGGCGACGGGTATCTGACGCTGTCCTTCACCGACGAGGCGCTGACCGCCTGCGGCGGCACGCTGTCAGGGGCCAAGAAGGAGGCGCGGAAGTTCGCGGACCGTGTGGCCTACCGGATGAAGAAGCACGGCAAGGTGCTGAAATGGGTGATGGTGCCCAGTGAGCTGGACGGCGAGACCGGGGAAGTGGTGCGCGTCCACGTCCATGTGGTCATCACCGGCCACGGCCTGCGGCTGGAGGACGGCGTGTTCTGGCTGTACGACGAGAAGCTGGACGACGTGTGGGGCAACGGCACGGTGGACGTGCAGATCCTCCGGCGGCAGAAGGACTACTACCCGCTGGCCCGGTATCTCATCCTGCAGGCGCGGGGCGTGGCGGACGAGAAAAAGTACAGCGTCAGCCGGAACATGGTCAAGCCGAAGGTGGAGCACTTGTACACATACTCACCGGCGCCGCTGCGGGTGCCGGCCGGGGCCTCGGCGCTGCCGGGGACGCGGTACGATCCGGAGGCAGGGGTGAACTTCGTGCGGTACATACCCGCCCAGCGGGATCCCGCCCGGAAGGTGGGCGGCAGCAAGGAGATGGCCATCGCCTATGCCGGAGAGCCCGTGGAGGAGGTGGCGGAGGAATGAAGAAGCTCCGGGGGGTGCGGGTGAGCCGCAACCGGCAGGGATTCATCCGCTACACCTGCCTGACCTACGACGAGCAGCCGCGGGGTATGCGGAACAAGATAGACAGGCTCCTGCGCGAATGCGGGGGGTCTTATCGTGCTGCGCTGCGGGAGGTGATGTGCGGCGAGGACAGCATCACCGCCATCGCTCTGCGGCACTATGTCAGCGAGAGCACGCTGTACCGCCTGCGGAAGGACTTTTACGAGAGCTGGGACAAAGAGGGATAACCGTATGCGATGAATGGAAGTCTGATTTCGCTTCATTTTGGGATTGGTCACTGCGCAATGGCTATGCGGAGAATTTGTCTATAGACCGCATCGACAATGACGGGAATTACTGTCCGGAAAATTGCCGATGGGCAACCGCAAAAGAGCAGTCAAACAATCGGCGCCGGAAGAAAAGTACATAAGCGCAGAAATGCTGGAAGCGCAACGCTTCCGGCATTTCTTTTTTGCGTTTTTGGAGGCGGTAAAGTTGACGATAACGGGCACTCCATCCGTGTTATGCTGTTAGCGTGAAGAAGTTTTCCACAGGGAGGGAATGGGCATGGGAACGCTGACGGCAAAGCAAAAAAGGTTCGTTCAGGAATGGATGGTAGACCTCTGCGGAACAAGGGCCGCGGTCCGGGCGGGGTACAGCGAAAAGAGCGCGGCCAACACGGCCAGCCGCCTGATGAAGGATCCGGCGGTGCAGGCCTATCGGAACGAGCTGCTGAAGGCGAAGTTCGACGAGCTGGGCATCACGCGGCACTCGCTGGCGGTGGAGGTGTACGAGATGATGCAGAAGTGCAAGGGCGGCACCCCGCACCTGGTGTGGAACAGCGACACCAGGACCTACGAGCCGGACGGCACATGGGAGCAGAACGAGAAGGGTCTGTACAAGGGCGCGGAGCTGCTGAGCCGGCTGCTGGACAAGCTGGACGGTGCGGCCGAGGACGACGGCGCGGACGATTACGAGAAAATGCTGACCGGCGGAAGCCGGGAATTCTGACGGGAGGAAGCCATTATGAAGACTGACGACAAAGTACAGGTGAGCGTGGAGCTGCTGGAAAACGCTGTGTGGGTGATGGACAAAGCCATGGATGCTATTTCTGTGGCAAAAGAACGGCTCGAAAAGAGGCTCGATGTGGGGTACGCCGGAGTGCTGGCCATGGCAGGGCACGAACTGAACATGGCGGCGGATGACCTGCTGACGGCAGCCCGCGGCGAGAAAGGCGGTGCGGAATGAGCCGTCAGAAGGACCAGGAGAAGCTGCAGGTGTGGCAGGAGCGCCTGGCGCTGGCGGAGAACGCCATCGCCGGGGAACGTGAGAGGATGCTCCGGCGGGAGAAGCAGTACGAGGGCGACCACACCATCTACGCCCCGGACGGCACGGCGGCCAGGGAGAGCCTGGCCAGCCATGTGCGGAATGTGAGCTTTGAGATCATCGAAACGCAGATAGACAGCACCATCCCCTCGCCGAAGGTGACGGCGGTGCGGGAGGAGGACGAGTGGCTGGCGGACGTGATCGAGGCCATGCTGCGGGACGTGATGGACCGGCTGCCCTCGGAGCGCATGAACGACGAGGGCGAGAGACTGAGCCCGGTGCAGGGCGGCTACGGCTTGCTGGTGGACTGGCTGGACAGCGTCAGCGGCAAGGACTGGCTGGGCGATCTGAAGGTGAGCCTGGTCCATCCCTATGGCATCGTGCCCCAGGCGGGCATGACGCAGGTGGCGGACATGGATTTCTTTTTCCTCAAGACGCCGCAGACGAAGCGGCAGATCCGGAAGTTCTACGGCGTGGACGTGGCCGATGAGAACGAGAGCGATCCGGACGCCCGGCGGCTGGGCGCGTCGGCGGACACCACGGATCAGCTGGTGACGATGGTGACCGCCTACTACCGCAACGGCAAGGGCGGCATTGGGCGGCTGCGCTGGGTGAACGACGTGGTGCTGGAGGACCTGGAGGACTACCAGCTGCGGCGGGTACACCGCTGCGCCGTCTGCGGCGCCGTGGGCGACGGCAAGAAGTGCGCCTACTGCGGCTCCAAGAAGTTCGAGGACGAGGTTATGGAGTACGAGGAGCTGACGGAGGACATCGTGCTGCGCAGCGGCACGGTGATCCCGGCGGTGAGCACCGTGCGGGACGAGCTGGGCCAGCCGGTGGCGCTGGAGGCGGGCGCGCTGCTGCCGCAGATGCAGCCGGGCGGCGGTCCGGCGGTGGTCATGACGGAGGCGGCCTACCGGCAGGAGCAGACGCGCATCCCCTACTACAAGCCGGACGTGTTCCCGCTGGTCATCCGGAAAAACGTGAGTATGCCGGGGCGGTTCTGGGGCAGCAGCGACCTTGACGCCATCTTTGACCAGCAGAACAGCCTCAACAAGCTGTGCACGAAGCTGAACACGAAGGTGCTGTCCGGCGGCAGCTTCACCACCGTGCCGCCCGGCGCGCAGTTCGTCACCGACAAGGACGGCGTGCGGGTGGAGCTGCAGAACGCGGCGCAGCTGGAGATGATCAAGACCTTCAACACGCAGGTGGACATCAACACGGACCTTGCTATGATGGCGCAGATCTACGAGCAGGCCCGGCAGACCATCGGCATCACGGACAGTATGCAGGGCCGGAAGGATCCCACGGCCACCAGCGCCGTGGCCAAGGAGTTCAGCGCCCAGCAGGCGGCGGGCCGCCTGGAGAGCAAGCGGGTGATGAAGCGGGCTATGTACCAGGATTTGTTCGAGGCCATCTTCAAGTGGATGCTGGCCTACTGCGACGAGCCGCGGACCATCCGGCGGACGGACGAGCACGGCGACGTGGCGTATGTGACCTTCGACCGCCACGACTTCCTGTACCAGGACGAGGCGGGGGACTGGCAGTACAACACGGACTTCCTGTTCTCCTGCGACAGCTCGGCGCCGCTGGCCTCGGACCGGCAGGCGCTGTGGAAGGAAACGCGGATGAACTTCCAGGAGGGCGCTATGGGCAGCCCCACGGAGATCACGACGCTGCTGCGGTTCTGGGAGCAGATGGAGAAGCTGCACTACCCCATGGCCGGGGACATGGTCAAGAGCCTGCGAGATCAGATGGAGAGCCAGCAGGCCCAGCAGATGCAGCAGACGGCGGCGGACAATTCCGGCGGCACCGGCGGCACGGAGCCCACGGCGGAGGAGCTGCTGACGATGGCGGCACAGCAGGGAGGGGGCGAGATGGCATGAAGTGCCCGGAATGCGGACTGGAGATGATGATCTACAGCGCCGCGGTGAACGCGGACGGCGGCAGCGAGACCGCCTATGTGTGCCGGAACCCCAAGTGCGCCCGGTACGACCGGCGGCTCAAGAAAAAGAAGGACGCTCCGGCGGCGGACGATGCGGCCGAAGCGTGAGGCGGCCCTCCGGGGCCGCGGTGGGTGGTTTCGCACACCGCCCGGAGCCAGACAGATTTTCCTCCTGTCTTACTACCGGACGCCCTGCCGAGGGGCGGGGCATCCACCGCAGCCCCGGAGCTGCACAGGACAACGTTTCGCCGGCGGGACGGCGGGAAAAACCCGAATACGGCGAAAGGAGGACATGAGGCATGGAGAAAAAGAAGGGCTACATCGGCAGCATCGCCAACGTGGGCAGCCAGCGCGTGGAAGCGCCCGCCCAGAAGGCAGCGCCCGCCCAGAAGGGCACCGTGCGCTTCACCGGCACCGACCTTCGGACCGGGAATGGCGGCAGCAAGGATAAGCGTAAGTAAGCGCGTCCTGCTGGCACCGACAACGCATCACCGCCTGCGGGCGGGACATTTCGCTTGGCCCCGGCGGAAAAGGGGCGTATTCGCACCGAACGCGGAAAAATCGGAAAGGAGAACACCATGAACGGATTGACGGAACAGGACTATGCGGAGGCCTTCGGCGTGGAGCTGCCCGGTGAGGGCGGCGCGGCGGACGACGGCACGCAGGAGCCTGTGGAAAACGGTACCGGCATCGCCGGTGAAGAAGACACAGCACAGGAGCCGGGCGCGGAAGCCCATGAGGACGGCGGAGATCCTGCTGAAGCGGGAGGCGGCGCAGCAGCGCCGGGCGCGGAAGCGGGACAGAGCGCCGAGGAGCGCAGCCGGCAGGCCTACGGACGCCGGGCACGGGAGCGTGAGGCGGAACGGCAGGCCTTGACAGCGGCGGCGCAGGCCCGCGTGGACGCGGTGTACGCCGACCTGTTCGCGGGGCAGACGAACCCCTACACCGGCCAGCCCATCCGCACGGAGGCGGACTTCCGGGCCTATCAGGAGGCCAGGGCCAGACAGGAGCGCGAGGCACAGATGCTGTCCGCCGGTGTGGATCCGGCGGCGCTGCAGGGCATGGTGGACGACGCCGTGAAGCCCCTGCGGGAGCAGGTGCAGCGCCAGCGCCTGGAGGGCATGAGCGCCGAGGCGCGGAACGTGACCGCCCAGGCACAGGCGGCCATCCGGCAGGGCCTTGAGGCCGTGCGGGTGAAGTACGACAGCGGCATCCAGACGCTGGAGGACATCGTGGCCATGCCCACCGGGGAGGCCTTCCGCGGCTATGTGGAAAAGGGATTGTCCATCGAGGACGCCTTCTATATGGCCAACCGGGATGCCGTGGACAAGCGGCGCATGGAGGCGGCCAGACAGGCCGGCATCAAGCAGGCCAGCGGCAAGCGCCACATGGCCCCGGTGCCCGGCGCTGCGGGCGAGGCACCCTACGTCGCCACGCCGCGGCAGAAGGAGCTGTACCGCGAGATCAATCCCAATGCGACGGACGACGAGATCAACGCCGCATACGGAGAATTCTACAAACAGTAAAGCCCCGGACAGGGGCGGGAAAGGAGATAACAAACTATGTTTATGCTTAGCAGAATGCTGGTGGGCAATACGCCCCCCATCGTGTATATGCAGCCCACCGACGGCGAGAGCTACCAGGTGGGCGAGGCGCTGAAGCTGGCCAGCGGCAAGGTGACGCTGTGCAGCGGCGCCGTGGCACCCAGCCATGTGTGCGTGGGCCCCATCGACGACAACGGCGTGGTGCCGTGCGTGGAGGTGCAGAAGTACATGGAGTTCGAGACCACCCTGGGCGTGGCTCCGGCGGACTCCGCGACCGTGGGCGTGGGCGACAAGGTCACCCTGCACACCGACGGTATGCAGGTCACCGCCACCAAGACCAGCGGCGTGGCTGAAGTCACCGGCATCGACGGCCAGACCGTCGGTTCCCGCGTGACGGTGAAGTTTTAAGTGACGAAAGGAGATACATGACATGAGTGGTTTTCTGACCGTTTCTATCGGTTCCGGCATGAACGGGACCATCTACGGCGATTGCCAGGTGCCGCTGAAGGCATTTCTGGAGAGCCGGGGCGAGGCCTTCCAGCGGGAGAGCCTGCTGCCCTATCTGTACCGCATGGAAAAGAGCCGCCACTGGGCGGAGCGCTATTCCAGCGAGACCGCTATGGGCGACTTTGAGCCCGTGGGTGAAGGCGGCGATTATCCCAAGACCGGCTTTGAGGACGGCTACTTCCGGGACATCGTGAACATGACCTTCAAGCAGTCCTTCTCTGTGACGCAGGAGCTGGTGGAGGACTGCCTGCTGGGCACCATGAAGCAGCGCGCCAACAAGCTGGTGACCGCCTACGGCCGCACCCGCGAGAAGTTCGGCCGCATCCTCTACGCCGGCGGCCTGTACGGCACCACCGTTTCCTACAAGGGCAAGACCTTCGCCTGCGGCAGCGCCGACGGGCAGGCCCTGTTCTCCAAGACGCACCCCAACAAGGTCGACGGTGCCAAGCAGACCAACCTGTACAAGGGCACCTTCACCAACACCCTGCTGGGCAAGATCGAGACCGAGATGCAGAACATCAAGGGCGACAACGGCGAGCTGCTGGGCGTGGCCCCGGACACCATCTGGATCCCCAACGATGCCGCGCTGAAGGACGCCGTGTTCTCCGCCGTGGGCGCCGACAAGGAGCCCACCTCCGGCAACAACGCCTTCAACTACCAGTTCGGCCGCTGGAACATCATCGTGGATCCCTATCTGACCGCCGCGCTGGCTGACCTGGGCAAGAGCAGCGAAAAGCCCTTCTTCCTGCTGGACAGCAAGTTCATTGAGCTGAACGACGGCCCCATCTTCCAGGACCGCGTGCCCCTGGACGTGAAGTCCGTCATCGACACCAACAACGACAACAACGTCTGGCAGGGCCGCGCCCGCTTCGGCGCGGGCTTCGCCGACTGGCGGTTCGTCGCTGTGGGCAATATGTCCACCGGCACCGACCTCGCCTGAGAGGAAGGCGGTGGCGGCATGACATGGGGAGATGTGAAACTGGCTGCGCTGCAGACCATGTACTCCAACGAAGGCGCTGTGCTGACGGAGGACGACATCAACCGTGAGTATATCAATGCCATGCCCGCCAAGGCCAACGAGGCGCTGCAGCAGATCGCGTCCGTTGGCCGCCCCATCCTCAAGTCGTGGCAGATCGAGATCGACGCCGACGCCGCAGAACCGGCGGTGACGGCGGAGAAGCTGATCCTGCCCAAGACAAAAGACCTATACAAGATACCTCTGCAGGACTACCTGCCGCGCTTCCGCTGCCTGAACAGCAGCGAGGTCATGTTCGCCGACGGCACCGCCTACGGTACCGCGGAGGACTGGAGCATGGAGGGCGACGACGTGTTCGTCATCCCCGGAAGCGTGGTGGGCACCTACACGCTGTGGTACAAGGCGTACCCGCAGACCGTCACGGCGGAAACGCCGGACGAGGAGGAGATCGACCTGGCGGCGGAGGCCGCGGTACTGATCCCGCTGTACATCGCAGCGGAGCTGTACAAGGAGGACGACATCTCCATAGCGACCATACTGCGGAATGAATACGAGGACGGTCTTGTGAAGGTGCAGACGGCTTACGCATCCAGCGGATCGGGTATCCGGTCCGCTGGTGTTCGTAATACGACAGGGTGGTGGTAAGGCATGGCACAATTCACGGTACCGGCGGCAAGCAAGAAGTACAGCGTGGTCATTGAGGCCTTCCGGGGCGTGGACCTGAACAACAGCCCCAGCAACGTGGACAAGTCCAGGTCCCCGGAGGCCCCCAACATGATACGCGACCAGGTGGGCAAGGTCCGCAAGCGGACCGGCTACACCACGATGGTGACGGCCTACGGCAACGCGGCCATCAACGGCATCCACCGGCTGGCCGGGGAGGTGCTGGTCCATGCCGGCGGGAAGCTGTACCGGCGGAACATCGGCACGGACGGCGCGTGGACGCTGGAGGCCATAGGGGACATGGCGGACGCCAGGAGCCGCAGCTTCGTCTTTGACGAGAAGCTGTATCTGCTGGACGGCAGTGTGTACCGCGTCTATGACGGCACGACGCTCTCGGCGGTCAGCGACAACGCCACGGTGCCGACGATCATCATCTCCCGCCGCCCCACCGGCGGCGGAACGGCCTATCAGGGGCTGAACCTCATCGGAAAGAAGTGGACGGAGAGCTTCCTCGGCACAAAGGACGCCACGGTGTACCAGCTGACCACGGAGGGGCTGGACAGCGATCCCGTGACGGCGGAGGTGCTGAACAGCGACGGCGAGTGGGTGGCCAAGGTGGAAAACACGGACTTCACCGTGGACAGGGAAGCGGGGAAGGTGACGTTCAACACCGCGCCGGGGGAAAGCCCGGTGACGGGACAGGACAACGTGCACATCACCGCCTCCAAGACGCGGGAGGGGTACGCGGACACCATCAACCACTGCACCATCCCGGCGGTGTACGGCGTGGGCGGTGCTACGGACCGGGCGTTCCTCAGTGGGAACAGCGACAAGAAGGGCACGGACTTCTACAGCGAATTCGACGATCCGGCGTTCTTCCCGGACACCAACTACACCAAGATCGCCCGCGACGGCGGCGAGGTGGTGGGGTACACCGTGCTCAGCAATACACTGGCGGCGTTCCTCACCGGCAGCGCCGACGGCCGGAACGTGGTGGTGCGTACCGGCTCGCTGAACGAGGACGGCGAGGCGGTGTTCCGCATCACCAACACCATCATCGGACAGGACGCGGTGGCCCCGGACACCTTCTGCCGGACGGACAAGGAGCCGCTGTTCCTCACGGACCGGGGCGTGTTCGCCATCACGGCGGAGGAACTGACCGGCGAGAAGTACAGCCAGGAGCGCAGCTACTACATCGGCAGCGCCATCCGCGAGGCGGAGGACCGCAGCGCGGCCAGCGCGTGCATCTACGGCGACTTCTACGCCATGGCGCTGGACGGCACGGTGTATCTGCTGGACTTGCAGCAGAAGACCTACGAGAAGAACAGCCCCTACAGCAGCTTTCAGTATGAGTGCTACTACTTCCCGGACATCCCGGCCCGCGTCGTGTTCACAGACGAGGACGGCGCGCTGTGCTTCGGCACGGCGGACGGGAAGCTGTGCCGGTTCGCATCAAGCCTGGACAGCCCGGCCAGCTACAACGACGACGGCGCGGCCATCACGGCCTACTGGGACACGGCGGACTTCGACGGCAACCTGTTCTTCCAGACCAAGTCGTTCACGGGCGTGGCCGCCCGGCTGGCGGCGGCACCTGTTACCGGCGTGAAGATCTACGCGCTGGTGCGGGGTATCTGGAAGCAGGTATACGACGCCAAGAGCAAGGCCCGGTATCTGAGCTTCGAGTACATCGACTTCGGGAAATTCACCTTCAGCGGAGATCAGACGCCGCGCACACTGTACGGCAAGGTGAAGCTGAAAAAGGTGGACAAGGTGCGGTTCCGGCTGCGGAACGACGAGGTGAACGAGCCCTTCGGCCTGTACGCCTTCGGCGTGCAGTACAAGGAGCCGGGCACCAACTACAGGAGATAAGGCGGTGAACACATGGGACTGAGCGATTTCAAGATCACGGATGCCGACATTACCAGTAAGGGCGTACAGGCATCCCCGGACCAACTCAGCGGGACGGCTGAGGAAAACAAAAAGGTCTTTGACCGGCTCACCTCCGGGCCGGTGAAGGACGGGCACAACGAGCTCATCGACGCGCTGATCGCGCTGGGCGTGGAGCAGCTCATCCAGTACGGCAGCGAGGATATCAAGTATATCCGGCTGAATGCGGACGAGCACATCGAGGTATCCTCGGACGGTGCGACGTGGACGGAGGTGGCCTCCTCCGGGCATTTGATCTACGACGCGGCGGGGCAGCAGATGCCGCAGCGGAGCCGGCTGAAGTTCGGCGGGGCCAGTGTGGTGACGGACGACGGCACCTATACCATCGTATCCGGCGTGAAGGGCGACAAGGGCGACACCGGCGCGAAGGGCGACAAGGGAGACAAGGGCGACACGGGAGACCAGGGACCGCAGGGCGCGGCATGGTATCCGGCGGTGGACGGCCTGGGCAACCTGACGTTCGTGCTGAGCGAAACGGCCACGCCGCCGCCCGCCTACAACATCCGCGGCCCCCAGGGCCCCCAGGGCGTGCAGGGTTTGCAGGGCGCCACGGGCGCCACCGGCCCCCAGGGTATCCAGGGCCCCCGCGGTTTGCAGGGCGCTAAGGGTGAGAAGGGCGCTACCGGCGCGACAGGCGCCACCGGCCCTGCCGGTCCTGCCGGCGCACAGGGCGCGCAGGGCATACAGGGAAAGCAGGGCGAGACAGGCCCCACCGGCGCGGACGGCGCGGCAGGCCCCCAGGGCCCCGCAGGCCCGCAGGGCATCCAGGGCCCCCAGGGCGAGACAGGCCCCAAGGGTGCTACCGGCGCTACCGGCCCCGCAGGCCCTACCGGGCCGCAGGGACAGAAGGGCGATCCCGGCGAGGACGGCAAGTCCTTCACCATCAAGGATATCTACCCGACGCTGGCGGCGCTGAAGCAGGCATTCCCCACCGGCAACGAGTACGCCTACCAGGTGACCGGCGAGGATGACGAAATATTCATATGGTCGGCACTGAACGGCGACTGGACCAGCGTGGGTAAGCTGCAAGGCCCGCAGGGCCCACAGGGCCCCACCGGCGCCACCGGCGCGCAGGGGCCCAAGGGAGACACCGGCGCGCAGGGGCCGCAGGGCGTGCAGGGTATCCAGGGAGAGAAGGGCGACACCGGCGAGACCGGCCCCGCAGGCCCCACCGGCCCCCAGGGCCCCCAGGGCGAACAGGGTATCCAGGGTGAAAAGGGCGAGCAGGGCGCTACCGGCGCGACGGGCCCCACCGGCCCTGCCGGTCCGGAGGGACCGGAAGGCCCACAGGGCCCGCAGGGCGAGACCGGCCCGCAGGGCGAGCAGGGCATACAGGGCCCGCAGGGCGAGGCAGGCGAGAGCGCCTACACCGCCGCCAGCAAGGGCGGCTACACCGGCACGGAAACGCAGTTCAACAGCGACCTGGCCAAGATCGGGAACAAGGCGGACAAGACGGTGCCCGCGGCGGCGGGCAACCTGGCCGCGCTGGGCGCGGCGGGCGATCTGTCCGACAGCGGCAAGAAAGTGGCCGACTTCCAGGCCAAGGTGACGGCCAGCGGACTGCTGAAGGGCGACGGCGCCGGCGGCATCACCGCCGCGGCGGCGGGCACGGACTACTCCGGCCCCAAGGCCACGGTGGCGGCCACGCTGCTGGCGTCCGGCTGGACGGGCAGCGAAGCGCCCTTTGTGTACACGCTATCCATCGCCGGTGTGACGGCCACCAGCTACCAGGAGCTGCTGCCGGCGGTGAACATCACCGCGGAGCAGCTGAAGGCATTGCAGGCGGCCAACATCACGGACGGCGGACAGGCGGCGGGCAGCATGACGCTGAAGGCCTACGGCAAAAAGCCCACCGTGGATATCCCCATCCGCGTGATCAAGGAGGGAGAGTAAAGAAATGCCTACTATCATTCGATTTGGCGGCGGAAGCGGCAGCGGCGCGCAGAAGCTGCTGGTGAACGTGGACAGCGGCGCCGTGGTGACGGCCAAGAAGGGCACCTACACGGTGAGCGCCGTCAGCGAGAACGGCCAGGCGGTGCTGGAGCTGGACGAGGCGGGCACCTACACGGTGAGCGCCGACAAGGACGGCACCACCACGCCGGACGTGAAGACGGCCACGGTGCCGCAGGAGCTGACGCTCAGCTTCGTGGCGGCGGAGCTGAATGCCAACAGCTGGGAGATGATCAAGGCGGTGTCGGACGCCGGGCAGGGGGCCAACTACTGGTCCGTGGGCGACACGAAGGACGTGACGCTGACCGGCACCTGGCAGAGCCTCAACGTGTCCAACGTGACCGTCAAGGCGTTCATCCTCGGCTTTGACCACAACAGCGCCGTGGAGGGCGAGCACCGCATCCACTTCCTCATGGGCAAGATCGGCACCACCATGACGGCCTTCTGCGACAGCCAGTACAACAGCCAGACCAGCGGCGCCTACTTCACCATGAACACCACGAACACCAACTCCGGCGGCTGGGAAGCCTCCCGGATGCGGAAGACGGTGCTGGGCAACAGCAACACACCGGACGTGCCCCTGGAGGGCAGCCTGATGGCGGTGCTGCCGGAGGACCTGCGGGCAGTGATGAAGTCGGTGACGAAGTGGACGCAGAACAACGCATTAACAACTGCTACCACAGACTACACATTCCTTATGGCAGAATTCGAGATCTTCGGCGCGCGGTCGTATGCGAACAGCGGCGAGCAGAGCAAGCAGGCGCAGTATGACTACTTCAAGGCGGGCAATCCCAAGGTGTTCTACCGGCACTCGGCGACCACCACGGCGGTCTCTGCCTGGCTGCGCTCGCCGCATGCCAGCTCCAGCGGCTTTTTCTGCTTTGTGACCACGTCGGGCGCCGCGAGCTACGGCATTGCCAGCTATTCGCTTGGCGTGGCCCCCGGCTTTTGCGCGTGATCGGGCGAAGCCCGGCATCGGAAAGACTATCCCCCGGCGAAAGCCGGGGGAGCGAAAGGAGAACGAGCCAAAATGAGCGTACCGGCCTATAAGAGGCAGAAGCCGGATCCGAACAGCCCGCGGGATCCGGAGTTCGTGCTGCTGAGCAAGAAGCTGTATGTGGAGGTCATCGACCTGCTGGCGTGTATGAGCGCACGGTACGGCCGGCTGATCGCCGTGCCGACGGCGGAGCTGGCCGGGGAGGTGCAGGACTACGCCGTGAAGGCCAACGACGTGTTCCCCAGCGACGGGCAGAAGCTAACGCTGCGGCGGGAGTACCTGCTGCGCTGCCACGCGGCGGCCAAGGCGCTGGGCGAGCGCATGGACAAGGTGCATGAGGTGCTGCGGTCCAACCCGGAGGGCGCGTTCCGCAACGGCAAGGGCGTGACGCTGGGCGCGGAGGCGGCGCTGAAAAAGCTGCACCGGATGGAAACGGACGTGGGTGCCGACTGCGTGGCGCTGCGTAAGAAGCTGGAGGCGGTGGCCGACAGCGACAAGCGCCGGTATCTGGCGCAGGACAAGAAAAGGAAGTCATAAGACTATGGGTGTGTCTCTGAATAAGTGCCCGACTGCGTTGGCGGCGGGAGGCGGTCAATGCCTGGCTGCGCTCGCCGAATGCCAGCAACAGCAACAATTTCTGCAATGTGAACACGTCGGGCGCCGCGAACAACAACAATGCCAGCAATTCGCTTGGCGTGGCCCCCGGATTTCGTGCCCCCTCTACGCTTGGAGGGTGAGCAGGTCGAACAGCAACAGGACCTTGCGCGAAAGGAGAGGCACTTCCCGCGACGGCGCAAGCCGTCCGAAACCGCTTCCCGCACCGCTGCACGGACGCTATTTGCATGGCGGAGAATGTGCCTACCTCCGTTTCATGTGCCGCGGGAGAGCAGAGAACACGCCGGGCGGCACAGCCCGACGCTGCCGGGAGGCTACCACATGACAAGCGCAGAGCGCCGGGAGGGGCGCTATCAACGACGGAAGGCACGGCGGCAGGAGCGCAGGCAGCGGCGCATGGCGGCGCTGGGCACGCTGGAGGACATCGCCCGGTTCGACCGGATGTACCAATGCGGAAAGGACTGCTGCCGGGGCGTGCGGTGGAAGACCAGCATACAGGCCTTCGAGGCGGAGCTGTTTCTACGGACGGCGCAGAGCTGCCGCCTGGTGGAAAGCGGGGCGTGGCGGCCGCAGCGGAAGCCGGTACACTTCACCGTAATGGAACGGGGCAAGGTACGGCCCATCGACGCGCCCCATGTGGACGACAGGCAGGTGCAGAAGGCACACAGCCGGTTCGTGCTGACGCCCTGCTACGGCCCCGCCATGATCTACGACAACGGGGCCAGCCAGCAGGGCAAGGGCCTGGAGTTCGCGTACCGGCGGCTGAAAAGGGCGCTAATGCGGCACTACCGCCGCTATGGCCGGGAGGGCAGCGTGATCCTGTGCGACCTCAAGGAGTTCTTTCCCTCCGCGCCGCGAGAGGCGCTGCTGGACCGTCACAGGCGGTATATGCCGGCGGGGCCCGTCCGGGCACTGGCAGACGAGATGGTGCTGACGGCGCCGGAGACAGCGCCGGGCCGGGGTATGCCACTGGGCATGGAGCAGAGCCAGCAGGAGATGGTGGCCCTGCCGTCGGCGGTGGATAACTGGCTGCGGTGCCAGATGCACCTGGAGGCACAGCACTACATGGACGACTATGCGATCCTGGTGCCGCCGGGCGTGGACGCGGCGGCGGTGCTGGAGGCGTTCATCGCACGGTGCGAGGCGCTGGGGCTGCGGGTAAACCGCAGGAAATGTCATTACGCGCCGCTGCGGCGGCCCTTCCGCTACTGCAAGACGAAGTTCCATGTGACGGAAACGGGCCGGGTGGTGACGCACCGCACCGGGGACGCACAGAGGCGCTGCCGGCGGAAAATGCGCCTGCTGGCCGATAGGGGCGACTGGGAGGGCGTAAGGGCGCAGATCGTGAGCGCCAAGGGCTACTACAAGAGACACAACGACAACGGACGCTTGACGGCGCTGCGGGCGCTGCACGGCGCACTGCGAAAGGAGAGGGCGGCATGAGGTATGTATGCCACAAGCGGGCGAGGTTCGAGGGCATATCCGGCAGGGTAAACATTCCCTACGGCGCCGCGCTGGAGAGGCGGGGCGACTTCCTGTACTACGAGGGACGGCAGCTCTGCGCGGCGGGCAGCCAGCGGGCCCACGAGCATTTCAAGCGCGATGACGACGGGCAGGGCCTGCGGCGCGGGGCGCTGACGGAGGCCATTTGCAAGACGCTGGAGCGCAAGGGTGCCGACCATCAGAGCCGATGGGACCGGGTGTGGGCGGACAAGCTGTGCGGAAAGTACCGGCACCCGGACCACGAGGACCACTTCCTCTGGGGCAGCGCCTTCTTTGAGGCGCCCATTGCAGATCTGAACTACATCGCCGCGCTGGTGGGCGCGGGAAAGGAGCGTTAGACCATGTATGTATTCAAGAAGGACGGCCAGGAGGTGGCCGCGCAGGAATGGCCGGTATGGGTGCGGCTGCTGGAAAACGGCTGCTACGGCCTCTGTAACGCCGCTGACGCGCAGGGCGCCGTGCTGGGCGGGACGGTATACTCCCTGAGCGACCGGACGCCCATGGAGGGCACAGAGGAGGTCGCGGCGGAGATCGTGGAGAGCGTGCCGTATCTGCGGGAGAAGGTGGACACGCTGGAAAGCCGGCTGGCCGTGCAGACGGCGGCCACGGAGGTGGCCTTCGTGACGCTGGCGGAGGCGGGGACCATCGACGCCGTGACGGCGGGCGAGCACCGGACGATGTTCGCCGACTGGACTGCGAACGTGGCCTATACGGTGGGCCAGCTCCGCAACTACGGCGAGAAGCTGTACCGCTGCGTGCAGGCCCACACATCCCAGACGGGCTGGGAGCCGGACAAGGCGGCGTCCCTGTGGGCGGTGGCGGCGGATCCGGCGGAGGCGTGGCCGGCGTGGAGCCAGCCCACCGGCGCACACGATGCCTACAGCGCCGGGGACAGGGTGAGCCACAACGGCAAGCACTGGACCAGCGACACGGACGGCAACGTGTGGGAGCCGGGCGTGTACGGCTGGACGGAGAGCGCCGATGGATGAGCTGGAGGTCATTGAGGCGCTGTGCTGCCTTGTAGAACGCGCCGTGGCCGTGATACGAGATGAACAGACAAGGGAAGCGCTGCTGCGGGAGCTGGACGCTGCCACAGGGGCGGAGGACATGACGGAAGCGCCCGGAGAGGGCGCGGAAAGGAGCGAGACATGAAAGAGACTATGAACCCCATTTCTGCGGTGATCGCCGCCGCGCTGGGCGTGCTGAGCGCCTACATGGTGCAGCTTTTCATTCCCCTTATCGTGCTGGTAGCCGCTATGGTGGTGGACTACGGCACGGGGATGGCCAAGGCGTGGTCCGCGGGCGAGCTGTGCAGCCGGACCGGCATCAAGGGCATCCTCAAGAAGGTGGGATACCTGGTGATCGTGCTGGTGGCCATGGGCGCGGACTATCTGCTGCGCTACGGCATGGAACAGGTGGGCATCCACATCAATGTAGAATTCCTCGTCGCGGCGATCGTGATCGCGTGGCTGATCATCAATGAATTGATCTCTATTCTTGAGAACGTGGCGGCCATCGGCGCGCCGGTGCCGAAGTTCCTGGTGACGCTCATTAAAAAGCTGAAGAACGTCAC
>ERZ808266.162-NODE-162-length-26988-cov-5.147440_pt1 | contig 26988 bp, 46 predicted proteins | sample MGYA00521278_ERZ808266 | MGnify/ENA primary metagenome ERZ808266 (study PRJEB31516, sample SAMN03275591) | gut metagenome | biome: mammalia-associated habitat; material: feces | host: Papio cynocephalus | place: Kenya | collected 2012-08-02 ... | reverse complement strand
CAGTTTGACGCGGCAGCGAGGGAGTCCGAACGGCTGGAAACCTCGATTGCACGCGGTGAGCGCTCTCTCGCAGAGACCGAACGAAGCGCAGGAGAGTACGCGGCGCGGCTTGCAGGCGCGCGGGCAGAAGCCGACGGCCTTGGCGGCGGCGTCACCGATGCAACGGCGGAGACGGAAACCCTCTCTGATGCCGGGAAAGAAGCCGAAAAGCGATTCAATAAGCTCGGGAAGCGAATTGCCGGGCTTGCGAAGCGCGTTTTCATCTTTACACTCATCACAAAAGCGCTCCGAAGTGTCCGGGAATACGTTTGGCAGGCAATCCAGAAGAACGATGAGGCGATGCAATCCATCGCGAAGCTGAAAGGCGCGCTCCGGACACTGGCGCAGCCGCTTATTCAGATCGTAATCCCGGCTTTTACCACGCTCGTGAACGTCATCACGCAGGTTATCAACGCGATTACGCAGCTCGTCGCAAAAATCCTCGGATCGTCCGTCGGCGCGTATGCTGAGTCGGCAAAAAATCTGTATGACGAGCAGCAAGCGCTTTCTGGCGTCGGGAGTGCTGCGAAAAAATCCGGAAAATACCTTGCATCCTTCGACGAGATCAACCAGATCGGCGACAAGGATTCGGGCGGTGGCGGAGGCGCATCCGGCACGCAGCCGGACTTTACGGGTATGGTCTCTGACCAGCTTGGGGCGATCGTTGGGCTTTTTGTCGGTGCTGGCCTCGTGGCGCTCGGCGCAATCCTTGCATTTTCCGGTGCAAATATCCCGCTCGGTATTGGGATGATGGCGATTGGCGCTATTACGATGTGGAGTGTGATAAGCGAAAACTGGGACAAACTACAGGCGCTTTTGCAAGGAAAAATCGGAGTTATCATGATGATCCTCGGCGGGGCGCTTCTGGCGCTCGGCGCGATCCTCGCTTTTTCTGGCGTCAATATTCCGCTTGGCCTTGGACTCATGATCGGCGGCGCAGCATTCCTTGCCGCCCCGGTTGCGGCGCGGTGGGAAGCAATCACAAACGCGCTCGGCGGGACGATTAACGCAATTGTGACGATTGTCAGCGCGGCGGCGATTGCGGTCGGTGCAATCATGCTTATCTCCGGTGCCAATATCCCGCTTGGCCTCGGGCTGCTTGCGGCTGGCCTCGCCGGGATGGCAGCAATTGCCCCGAAGTGGAGCACGATGCTTTCGAAGCTGAAAGGGCCGATTTCCCAGATTGTTGCACTGATAAGCGGCGCGCTTCTTGTAACCGGCGCGGTGCTGCTTTTTGCGGGTGCAAACATCCCGCTCGGTCTCGGACTCCTTGCAGCTGGCGCGGTTGGGCTTGGCGCGAGTGTCGCGGCAAATTGGCAGACTGTAGTCGGCTTACTGCGCGGCCCGCTTGGCGCGCTTGCAGCAGTCCTCGGCGGATCGCTGCTTATCCTCGGCGCTATCTTCGCGTTTTCCGGGGCGAGCATCCCGCTCGGCCTTGGCCTCATGGTCGCTGGCGGCGCGAGCTTGGCGGCGGCCATTGCGCCGAACTGGAACCTCATCCTCGATAAAATCCGCAGCGCGTGGAATGCCATAAAGGCATTCTGGAACGCGCATATCGCGAAAATCTTCACGTCCGACTATTGGGCGGACAAGGCGAAATCAATGGTCAACGGCTTTATCGGTGCGCTTGAAAGCGGCATCAACTTCATTTTGAGCGGCGTTGCGAGCCTCGTAAACAGTGTGACTGGGCTGCTCAATTACATCCCAGGCGTCAACATCCCGACGGCGGACTGGGGCAACGTGCAGCTTCCCCGCCTCGCACAAGGTGCGGTTATCCCGCCGAACCGCGAATTTCTCGCCGTGCTCGGTGACCAGAAAAGCGGTACGAACATCGAGACACCGCTCTCCACGATGGTGCAGGCTTTCCGGCAGGCGCTCTCTGAAAGCGGTTACGGAAATCAGACCGAAGCGCAGCTCGTCCTTGACGGGCAGGTGCTCGGCCGCATCGTGTACAAGCTCAATAAGGCTGAGACAAGCCGCATCGGCGTGAATCTGGTGGAGGGGTGACGGATGAACTATTGCAAAATCAACGGCAAGGCGTTCGACGTCACCGTTGCCATCTCAGACATCGAGGAAACCTTTAACGTCCTCGACGGCTCCAATGCCGGGCGCGTGATGTCCGGCCGGATGATCCGCGACGTGATCGGTACGTACATCGGCCACAAGATCACTTTCTTCAACGGGAAAAGCAACGCTGACTTTGACGCTCTGTGGGATTACCTTATCGCACACAGCGTGGACGACTACGTCACCCTCGAAGCGGCGGACGGGCAGAAGTCGATCTCGTATCAGGCGTACTACACGAGTGGCACGCGCTCGCTCAGAAGTGCGGCGGACGGCGCAAACGTGTGGGACGAGATCGAGATCAACTTTGTCCCGATGGACGCGCAGGTGAAGCCATGAGCACATCAAAAATCGTCTACAAGGATATTGCGCCGGGAGCCGCGGGTAACGCGACCGTCGCCACCAGCTCAGAAAATGGGTTTTCCTCCCCCACTGAGCTGGTCGGCGACGGCACGACAGCGGCGCTTGCTACGCTGGAACTAAATCAATGGGCTTTGGACGGCTCACGGGGCGTCCATAACGGACAGACGGTTTCTTTTTGGTCGTCGGCCATGTCCGGCGCAGACTGCGCTTTTGAAAACGTGCCCGTTATCACGATCACATTTTCGCAGGCGTATTCGTCCGTCGGCGTAACGCTTATGTCCGATTTTCCCGGCCGACCGTCGCTTGTGAATATCGCGTGGTATCAGGGGACGACGCTAAAGATAAGCAAAGATTTTGCTGTGACGTCCGATATTCAGTTTTGCGAGCAGACAGTCGTCGCGTTTGACAAGATCGTCCTGACGATCAAAAAAACGTGGCTGCCGCGGCGGTATGCGAGGCTTACCGGAATCGTCTTCGGCGTCATCCGCGAATTTGGCATGGAGGAGTTGCGCAACGTCCAGATCGTGCAGGAAATGCACCCAGTCGGCGTCGAGCTGCCGACCTCCACCATGACGTGGACACTGGATAACCGAGCGAATGTTGCGTATCTCTTTCAGGAGAAGCAGCCGGTCGAGGCATGGACGGACAATCATCTTATCGGCGTGTACTACATCAACCAGTCCGCGAGATCGTCGACAAGCGTTTATAAAATCGACTGCAAGGACTCGCTCGGCGTGCTGGACGACGCGGCTTTTGCTGGCGGCGTCTACACCGAAAAATCCGCCAAGACACTCTTTACGGAGATCGTCGGCGACGACTTCGACGTCGACTTTGGCACGGTCGCGGACGTCAACCTCTCCGGCATCATCCAAGCCACGACAAAGCGGGCTGCTTTGCAGCAGGTGCTTTTTGCGTGGGGCGTGTGTGCGGCGACGGATGGCGGGTACGAAATCCGCGTCTTTACCCTCGACGACACAACAGAGGTCATCGGCGAGGGCAGAACCTACCAAGGCGCAACGGTCACGACGGACGCGCTCGTCACGTCGGTTTCGGTTACCGCTCATTCCTACGCCGAGGACGCCAATGGCGGCGTGGAGATCGGCGGAAAGAAGTACACCGACACGCAGACGGTATATACCGTGACAAATCCCAACGTCACGGCAAACACGAAGTCGAACGAAAAAAAGGTGACTGACGCGACGCTTGTCTCTCCGGCCATCGGCCAGACGACCGCGCAGCGCGTCTATGACTACTACGCAAAACGAGATCAGGCCAACGCGAAGATCGTGCTTGACGGTGAAATCCTCGGCGATTGCGTCACCGTCCCCACACCGTGGGGCACGACCGTGACGGGCAATATCGCCAAAATGGAGATCACGCTATCAAACACCGTCGCCGCAAGCCTGACGCTGGCAGGTGCGTAACGAATGAGCACAGTAACAAACTACGCTTACACGGGAGCAAAGCAAACCGTTACCCTTAAGCCCGGCCGCTACAAGCTGGAATGCTGGGGCGCGCAGGGCGGCTATCGCAGCAGCACGTCCTACGGCGGCCTCGGCGGGTACAGCGTCGGCGAAATCTCGCTCGAGAAGCAAACCACCCTGTATGTCTACGTCGGCGGCTCCGGCAATACGGGCAAGACAAACGGCGGCTTTAACGGCGGCGGCAAACGCTCGACATACAACGGCGGCGGCGGCGCGACGGATATTCGCGTCGGCACAGACAGTTTGTATGCCCGCGTCATCGTAGCGGGCGGCGGCGGCTCTGACGGCGCGACGAACAAAAACGGCATGTACGGAGGCGGCGAGACGGGCGGCACGGCGACGCAAAGCTACGGCTCAGGCGGTGGCGGCGGCACGCAGGCGGCCGGAGGCACGGGCGGCAGCGGAAACGCCGGAACATTCGGCCAAGGCGGCGAGGGAAAGGCGGCGAGCAGCGGCTATGCTGGCGCAGGCGGCGGCGGATGGTACGGCGGCGGCGGCTCTTACCCGGACGGCTCCGGCGATGACGACCGCGGCGGCGGTGGTGGTTCCGGCTTTGTCTGGACAGGCTCCAACGCCCCGAGCGGCTATCTGCTCGGCGCGGCGTATTATCTGACCAACGCCAGCACCAAGGCGGGCAACACGTCGTTTACCGCGCCCGGCGGGGCGGCTGAAACAGGACACTCCGGCGATGGCTACGCGCGAATTACCTGCCTCGAGCTGTACAAGCAAGTTCCTGACGCTCCTGCAAACTTCCGGCAGACGGCAAAGGACTATTTTAGCCTTTCCCTCGCGTGGGGCGCGGTCGAATGTACAGGCTACAAGCTGTACAGGGACGGGACGCTTATCTCCACACAAACCGGCACGACGTACACGGATTCAAGCGTCGAGCCCAACAACACATACACCTACAAGCTCGTCGCCTATAACTCCGAGGGCGACAGCGACCCGACGACGATCTCTGCAAAAACAAGCGAGGGCTTCGTCGTTAAGATTTTTGAGATCACTTCGGCGGCTTTTGCCCCGAATCCGGTCAATATCAACAGCGCAACCAAATTATCCGTAGAGGTCACGGAGGCGGTCAAGATCCTTGAGCCGTACTATTACTACTCCGGCGACATCTACGCTGGCGAGGTGTAAATATGGCAATCAAAACAGTTCGCGCGCAAGTAAATGGCACATGGCATACCCTGACGCTCAACTCGTCTACAGGCAAATACGAGGCGTCGATCACAGCGCCCGGCAAAACATCGTATAACCAGAGCGGCGGGTATTACAACGTCAAAGTCGAGGCCACCAACACGGCAGGCACGACCGCATCGGCCGATGCGTCGACGGTATCGGGCTTAAAGCTCTACGTCAAAGAGCGCATCGCTCCGGTCATCACGATCGTCTCCCCGTCCTCCGGTGCGTATGTGTCCAACAACAAGCAGCCGGTCGTGTTTACCATCACGGACGAGGCGGAAGGCTCCGGCGTTGATCTGACGTCGCTTGTCGTCAAGCTTGACGGCACAGCGGTCGCAGCGGCGACGCTGACCAATACGGCCGTCACAAACGGATACAGCGTGACGTACACGCCAGCGTCTGCCCTTAGTGACGGCTCCCACACGGTCACGGTCGACTGCAAAGACCACGACGGCAACAGTGCAACGCAGAAGTCCACGACGTACACGGTCGACACCGTCCCGCCGACGCTCAACATCACGGCTCCGGTGGACAACCTCATTACAAATAACTCGTCGCTGACCGTCGCAGGTACGACAAACGACGCGACCTCGTCGCCGGTCACGATCAAGGTCAAGTTAAACGGCGTCGATCAGGGCGCGGTCACGGTCGGCACGGGCGGCGCGTTTACGAAGGCGATCACGCTTGCCGAAGGCTCGAACACCATCGTCGTCACCGCGACAGATGCGGCGGGCAAGGTGTCCACGGTCACGCGCACGGTCACGCTTGATACCTCCGTCCCCGTTATCAAATCTGCGACGATTACGCCGAACCCGGTCGACGCAGGTAAAACGATGGTCATCTCGGTCACAATCGAATGAGCACGCAGGAGATCACCGTCTCTCTCCCGTCCGATATTGTGTATGTCTCCGGTACGGTAAACGGCAAGGCGTACACATGGACGCTGGTAGGTGCGGCATGGCAGGCAATCGCGGACAGGGCAAGCGACGACACGTACCTCGTCGCTCTGACCGCCATCAACAGCGCCGGAACAAGTACAAACTACGAGTTTACGCTCTACTACGGCCTGTTGAAGCTCATCACCGACAGAACGCAAGCGGATGTTGACCGCGTCGCATCGCTCGCCCAAAAGGGCTACGGAGCGATGACCGACGCAGAGAAAACCGAGTGGAACGCGGGACTGAAAGGCGCGTACAACGCCACGGACTTAAACCGCGTCGGCTCTGCCGTAAATTACGTCGCAGGGCGGCTGAACGCACAGGGCTACGCCGTGACGGTCAGCCCAAAAATCGACTGGACGGTTACGGACATTCCCACGCCCGCGCAGCTTACCGCGTATCTCGCCGATGTGGCGACAATCCGCGCAGCCCTTGCGGTGTACGAGGAAACGCCGGAAACCCCGGCAGACATGGAAAAATTGACCTTTGCCGAAGCGAACGACATCGAGCGAATCCTGCTCGACGTCGACGCGCTCATCACCAACATGATGGCGGCATGGTACTACGCCGGAGAACTGTACTCCGGGGAAGTTTAGGAGGTTAAGCGCTTTGGAAATATGGAAGCCGATTAAAGGCTATGAAAACCGCTACTGGATAAGCAGCGAGGGCAGAGTGAGACGAGCCTCGTATGTTGACACAATCGGAAGAACCAAGAAAGAGCGCATCCTCCGAGCAACCGTCAGCGGAAACGGTTACGAAAAAGTCGGCCTGACCAAGAACGGAGTCAAAGCAACAAAATTGGTGCACCGGCTCGTCGGAGAGGCGTTTTTGGAAAACCCTGAGAATTTACCAATGATCAACCACAAAGACGAGAACAAGCGCAACAACAATGCTGAAAACCTCGAGTGGTGCGACAGTACGTACAACAACAATTACGGGACGTGCAGCTATCGGCAGGCGCGAACAAAAGGCCGGAAAGTTGCTCAGTTCCTGCCGTCTGGTGAATTTGTTTGTGACTACTACAGCATTATGGAGGCTTCGCGCCGGGCGAATGTTTCGGCCGGCTCGATTTGTCAGAGTTTAACGCTTGGAAAGCCTACAAATGGTTTTCTCTGGAAAGATACAAAGGAGGTAAAAGTTTATGCGTGATCGTGTTCCCAGCTATCCGGGACGTGTAAAGCTCACGCCCGTCTCCGGACAGACCAACACATACGATATGGTGCGCGCCGACAGCCCGACGCAGGAGGGCACCCCGCTCAACAAAGACACCCTGCTCAAGGACACCACAGCAGCCGCACTCGGTCTGACGGGTGATCCGACGGTGGATGAGGCGTTCAATGCACTCGCTTCTGCGCTCAGCGGCATCACGCCGGTTGAAAATATGGTCATCCAGAAAATCACGACGAGTATGACGTGGACGGCTCCGAAAGCAGTGGGGCAGAAGTTTACGGTGTATGCGGTTGGCGGCGGCGGTGGCGGCGGTTATGTCAACAGCAGCACCCCCGGAAGCGGCGGCGGAGGTGGCGGTTATGTTGTTGTGAAAGATGTTGTAATTCCGAAGGGCAGCTCTGTTCAAATTGTATGCGGTGCCGGCGGAACTCACTCCAACGGATACGCCGGAACGGACGGAGGCACAACCTCGTTTGGATCATATGTCAGCGCCGCCGGCGGCAAAGGCGGGAAAGTATATAGCGGTAACTATGGTGGAGATGGTGGAGACGGCGGCGCTGGTGGCGGAGGCGGATCCCCGAATGGATGGTACGGAGGTACAGGCCTGGGTGGAAATGGCGGTACATACGGTGGCGGCGGAGGGGGACGCCTGGGTGGAAATGGCGGTACATACGGTGGCGGCGGAGGTAGCGACAACAGTTCAACCGCTGCTACAGGCGGCACATACGGAGGCAACGGTGGAGCGACGGGGACTTCCGCTCAGCCCGGAACTTTCGCAAGCTTCACACTCAAGGAATCCCTAGGAAAGGATATGGCAATAACGGCTGGAATAACCTATTCATCCGGCGGTGGCGGCGGCTACGGAGGCAATGGTGATAGCGGTGGCGGCGGCTACGGAGGCAACGGTGGGCACGGCAGTGGTGGTGGCTATGGAGGCAACGGTGGTGGCGGCGGCGGCTACGGAGGCAACGGCGGCAATGGAAGCATGAGTGGCGGCGGCGGTGGCGGCCTATTTTGTAACGGAGGAGATGGAGGAGAAATTTCCCAAGCGGGCGGCGGTGGCGGCGGAATTGTTGATGGCAGCGCGGGAGCCGCAAGTAGCGGTGGCGATGGCGGTTCCGGCGGCTGCTACATACTATTCTTCAAGGAGGACTAACCATGGCAACATACAAAATCATCACCGGTGACGCGGTCATCAACACAATTGAGTCCGACGAGACCTTTTGCAAGTCCTACTGCGAGGAAAACGGCTACACCTACGAGCTCGTCGAACCGCCCGAAGTCGAACCCGGCGAGGAAGCACCTACCCTCGAATCCCTCGCCGCCGAGAACACCAAACTCAAAGCCCAGCTCAAACTTCAATCCGAACAGCAGACCTTCCTTGAGGACTGCATCCTAGAAATGGCCGATGTGGTCTATGCGTGACACTCTCGCCGATTTGGCGTTAAGTGTATATATTTTATTGAGAGGAGACTATGTAATGATGGCTATGCTTTATGCCAGCAAAATTTGTATGGAGGCTAAGAACCCCAAAACCGGTGCCGCGTGGACGTTTGACGACGTGCCCGCGAAGCTCAAGCAGCAGGTCGCCGACGTGCTCATCAACGACTGCGGCCTGCCCGACCTCGTCCCGAGCGAGTACGGCGGGACGGCTTTGGAGTAAAACAGTGGCGCGACGCCCCAAAAATCGGGACGCCGCGCCTATATCTTCACGAATCTATCCAGAATATAGAAGATTCGTGAAGAAAAAGCAAGAGGGAATCGGAGGCTTGAAACAATTTATTTGCAAGGAGCCGACCCATGGGAGACATTATCTGCGCGGCGATCACGGCGACGGCATCTATTGTGTGCGCGTTTGCCGCCGCCGCGCTCAAACGGCGCGAAAAACACGAGGACAAGCGCGCGGAGGCAGAGAAAACGCGCGACGCGAAGATTTTAGCCTTGTGCGAATCGCAGAAGATCGTGATGCTTGACCGCATCCGGTATCTCGGCCAGAAGTACATCGAGGCCGGGGAGATCGACTTTGACGACCGCAGGATCCTCAACGCCATGCACGAGAGCTACCACAACGGCCTCGACGGGAACGGGGACGCGGACGTTGTCATGCACGAAGTCAACAAATTACCCCTGAAAAGGGCAAATTAAGGAGGATATACCATGGATAAGAAGAACTACGAAGAAAACCGCTTCCATAAAGGCCGCTTCGAGATTGCGAAGATCGGCGACGAGCTGAACATGGACGTCGGCGACGCGTCCTACGAGTACGCCCATCGCATGGGCTGGGACGTCGGCGAGGGCGGCGCGGAGCTGGCGGAGTACCAGGAGTTTACCGACTACGTCCGCGAGCTTCAGCGCACTGTGAAGCCCGGCGAGACGGACAACGCCGTCAAGCGCTATTTTTACGGCCATGAATAAGCTCATCGACCGGCTTGTAAAGCTGCTGACCGTCAAGAGCCTCGTGACGCTGACGCTGACCGGCGTTTTTGCGGCGCTGGCGGCGCTTGGCAGACTTTCCGAGACGCAGTTCATGACGATCTTCACGACGGTCATCGCGTTCTACTTCGGGACGCAGGCGGTGAAGGAATGAAAATCCTCATCATTGCTGGCCATGGCTCCGGCGACCCCGGAGCCGTGGCGAAGATCAACGGAACGCAGTACAAGGAAGCGGAGCAGACAAGAATCGCGTCGGACTATCTCTGCGACGTCCTCAACATGTACGCAACGGCAGACCAGTACGACGAGAGCCGGAACGCCTACTATGACTACCAGAACGGCCAGCTCAAGAAGCGGGCAAACTTCACAAACTACGACTACGTCCTCGAGCTCCATTTCAACGCGGGCGCGAACGATTTAAGCGGCGACGGCAAAACGACCGGCGTCGAAATTTTTTACCCTTCTGCGGGCGAAAAATCGGGCTACGAGGACAAAATCCTCGACGCTGCGGCCGGATGCGGGTTTAAGCGGCGGTCGGCGAAATCCGGGAATCTGGCCGTCATCAACACAGCGGCGCGGGCGGGCGTCAAGGCGAATCTTCTGGAAATCTGCTTTTTGGACGACGCGGACGATATGGAGCTGTGGCGCGGCAATGTGAACGGCATCTGCTGCGCCATCGCCCGCGCCATTGCCGGAAAGGAGGACGCTGTGAAAATTGAAGAATACAGCGTGCCGCTGGAAAACATCGACCACATCGGCTACATTCCTATGAACGGGAATGGTGAGACGGTCACGGCGGCGGCGCAGAGAAAGACATGGAGCGGCAGGACGCCGGACGCGATCTGCAACGCGGAGCTGTTCAACATGAAAACCTATGCACCTGCCTCCGGCGTCGTGCATGACGGCAAGGCGCAGTACGTCCCGCAGACGCTCGGTGTGGCGCTTAAGATGGGCACAACGCCGATTTTGAGCTACATGAACAACGTCGGCGCGGCAGACTGGCTCGGAACGTACCCTATGCTCGTGCGCGACGGGAAGAGAGCGTTCGACACTGTTCCGGCCGGGCTGACCGGCGCGAGGGCGCGGACTGCGTTTGCATGGAACGACAAGCGCTGCGCCATCGTCTGGGCGACGTCGAAAAACGGCGTGACGCTCGAGCAGTTCGCCTCCGGCATTATCGCGCTGGGGTACAAGACGGCCGTCAATTTCGACGGCGGCGGCTCCACGGCGGTCGTGACGCCGACGAAGCTGTACGAGCAGGGGCGTAAAGTGCGCGGCAAGCTCGGCATCTGGGTCAAGGGCGGAACGGGCAGCTACCTGACGAAAAAGGCCGCGAAAAGCCGCGTCGAGCCGATGCAGCGGGAATCCGGCTGCGGGACGGGCGTGAAGCTGACCGTCACGGCGAAGACCGGCTTGAACGTTAGAAAAGCGCCCATCGACGGCGCGGTGCAGGAGACCGTGGCGTGCGGGAAAACCGTAACGTGGTACGGGTACTACTGCAAGGAATCAGAGAGTGGCGCGGTGTGGTACTACGTCAAGACGCAGAGTGGAAAGACGGGGTACGCAAGCGCGCAGTATCTCAAAAAATAACCGGGCGGGAGGTTTGGAACGCTTTTCCGCCCTCGGAGGGCATCAAATGAAATACCGGTACACTGTGTCGGAGCTTCGGCGCATGGAAGCATGCCCGTATCTCTCCGACCGCGAAAGGAAGGTATTCCGGCTGTACTACAAGCGAGGCTGGCAGATCGAGGACATCGCCGCCGAAATGTACGTCAGCCGCGGAACCGTGAAAAACATATTGCACTCCATAAGGAGCAAAGCGCCGTCTGAGTAACCAGGCGGCGCTTTTGCTTTTATCTGCCCGTCGTTTGGCCTTGCCTTGGCCATGCGGCGGGCCTTTTTTTGTTACCATTTTCCTGTAAGAGAAAGGCGGTGCAGGAAATGACATACTTCGAGCGGCTCATTGCCGCGAACATCCCGGAGGACGAGGCGGAGGCGCTGGCAAGCTTCTTTAGTTCGAGCCCGGAGCTTTTGGAGCACATCGTAACCGTCTGCGAGTCCTGCGCTGAGGTGGCGTGATGTACCGGCCGTATAATCCGAACCCCGTCGCGGCGAGGGTGGGAGACTGCACCGTCCGGGCACTTTGCAAAGCCCTTGGGCAGACGTGGGACGAGACGTATATGGGCCTGTGCTTGGTAGGCATGGAGCTTTGCGACCTCCCGAGCGCAAATGCCGTGTGGGGCGCGTACCTCAAACGGAATGGTTTCCAGCGGCGCGCGCTGCCGGACACGTGCCCGGAGTGCTACACCGTCGAGGACTTCGTACGAGATCATCCGGGCGGACCGTATGTCGTCGCGCTGCAATCCCACGTGGTGGCGGCCGACGGCGGCGATTATTTCGATACGTGGGACAGCGGCGGCGAGACCGCGATTTACTACTGGGAAAGGGTGACTTGAAATGGGCGGATATCCGTACTTTGGAGGCTATCAGAATCCGTACTACCCGGCTCCAATGCCGGACAACCTCGCGCAACTCCGGCAGCAGCCGAGCCAGCAGGCGCAGACCGGCATGATTTGGGTGCAGGGCGAGGCAGGAGCTAAAAGCTATATGGTGGCTCCGGGCAACACCGTCCCCCTCTGGGACAGCGAAAATTCGACAATCTACCTCAAATCGTGCGACAGCTCCGGTATGCCGTCAATGCGGATCATCGACTACACGGAGCGCGCACAAAAACCGGCTTCCGCGCCCTCAACAGCTCCCGCACCCGAGTACGTGACCCGGCAGGAGTTTGACGCGCTGGCGGCGAAATTTGAGGCCATGGCAGCGAAACCGGCGAAGAAGAGCACGAAGGAGGCTGAACAGGATGGCTAACCCTCTTTTTCAGGCCCTCGGCGGCGGTAGGCTTCCGGGCCAGTTGGGCAATTTCCAGCAGCTGATGCAGCAATTTCAGCAATTCCGGCAGAGCTTTCAAGGGGATCCCAAAGCGGAGGTAGAAAAGCTCGTGCAAAGCGGGAAAATCTCACAGCAGCAGCTGGACCAATTGCAGCAGGCAGCGACGGCTTTTCAGAGCCTTATGAAGTAATCAGGATGCGGCCGCATTTTGATAATATTTTGAGAGGAGACAACAAAATGAGTCTGACTACTAGCGAGATGACCCCTGCCGACATCGCGGCTGTTACCAATGGCGGCAACAGCGGCTGGGGCTTTGGCGACGGCGGCGCGATCTGGATCATTATTTTATTTCTCTTCGCGTTCTGTGGCTGGGGCGGAAATTGGGGAGGTAACGGCTTCGGCGGTGGGAACTCCGGCGGCGTCGTTGACGGCTACGTGCTCACGTCTGACTTTGCGAACCTCGAGCGCAAGCTCGACGGCGTAAACAACGGCCTGTGCGACGGCTTCTACGCGCAGGCACAGCTTATCAACGGCGTGCAGCAGGGGATGAGCAACGGCTTTATGTCGGCGGAGATCAGCCGCGCGAATCAGCAGGCATCCCTTATGCAGCAGCTGAGCGCAATGCAGATGCAGGCGCAGAATTGCTGCTGCGAGACGCGTGAGGCCATTCAGGGCGTAAATTACAACCTTGCGACTCAGAGCTGCGAGACGCGTAACCTCATGCAGACGGGCACGCGCGACCTCATTGAGAACCAGAACTCCAATACCCGCGCCATCCTCGACGCTCTGACCGCTCAGCGCATCGAGGCAAAGGACGCGAAGATCGCCGAGCAGAACCAGCAGCTCTTTGCGGCGCAGCTGGCGGCGTCTCAGGCGGCGCAGAACACGTACCTCGTGAGCACGCTTCGGCCGACGCCGATTCCAAGCTATCAGTCGTGTAACCCGTGGGCGGGTACGGCGGCTTACGGCTGCTGCACGGCCTGACAAATCCATAGCGAGTAGCTTTTTGCCGACACCGGCAAAATGGTCGGCCCCGAGCCGAAACTAACACAAGCGGCGGGGCATTGCCTCGCCGCTTTTTGATGAAAGGATGATCGAATTGGCAGAATTTACGAATGCGAGCGCCGTGACCGTCGCAGTTGGTCAGAACGTCCCACTGACTGAAACGGCTGTCGCCGGGAAAGCGTGCATCGTGCACAGAGAGGGCGCGGGCATCGTTACGCTTCGTGGCCTCACCCAGCAGTGCAAGGCACGCTACAAAGTCTCTTTCGGCGCGAATATTTCCATCCCGACCGGCGGCACGGTGGAAGCGATCTCCATCGCGCTGGCGATCAACGGAGAGCCGCTGACGAGTGCGACGGCCGTCGTCACGCCCGCCGCGGTGGAAAATCTCTTTAACGTCTACGTCGCGGCCTTTGTGGAGGTGCCGCGCGGCTGCTGCCTGACTGTGGCGGCAGAAAACACGAGCACGCAGGCGATCACGGTATCTAACGCCAATCTTATCGCCGAGCGTGAGGCCTAAGGAGGGAAGAAAATGAGCATGGAAGCTATGTATACCCTGCGTGATATGCTCTGCGAGGAGCTCGACGAGATCGCGCGCAAGGGCGAAATGAGCGCCGGGGATCTCGACACCGTGCATAAGCTCACGGACACGATCAAAAACATCGACAAGATCGAGGCGCTGGACGGCGGGTACAGCAGTGACGGCGAGTGGGAAGCCAGCGGCTCCTACAATCGTGGCAGCAGCTACGCCGGACGGCGCGGCACGCACTATGTGCGCGGCCACTACAGCCGGGACAGCCGCTATCGCGACGGCCGCGTGATGTATAGCCGCGGCGACGGTAGGGAGCAGATGATTGAGCATCTCGACCGCATGGAGCGCGACGCAAGCACCGATAAGGAGCGCGACGCTATTCGCCGCTGCCGCGAGCAGATCGAGAACGGCTGAAGGGGGCGTTGGCCCCATGATCGACCGTAGCGAGATCGACCGCGCGATTGACGAGCTTGAAAACAAGGAAACGACCTTTTCAAGCTGCGCGAAGCTGGCCGACCTGTACATTATCCGGGATAAGCTCAATGAGAGCGCCCCGCGCGCCGAAGCGTACTCATACGACGTCGGCCCCGTCTCCGTGGGCAGCGACTTCATGGCGGCAATCTCCGGCAAGGACTACGGCAAGCTCTGGGCTATCATGGATGAGCTCATGGACACGCTCAGCGTGGCCAACCCCAGAGTGTACGCCAGCGTGATGCGCAAAATCGCCGCAATATAAAGCAAACGCGCCGCCCCTATGGCATGGGCGGCGCGTTTGCTTTGCGAATGAAAGGACGAAAACGAAAGAGGGGGCAACAAATGGAGATGTGTGAAAGCCCAATAAAGGGAGGTTTGGAACGCAGTTATTATATCATGCCCCACACCTTGCGTCAAATTTCCCACACGTTTTCCCACACCTCATAGTCACGGAATGTCACATTTTATGCTACCCGCTGGAAATTATTTTTTGCAGCAGATAACAAAAAACCCGCCGAAATGCCCTAAAACACTAGGTTTTTTGGCCTTTTCGACGGGTTTTTAGCTTGGCAGGGGATGAGGGATTCGAACCCCCGCAAACGGAGTCTGTCTCCGAAATGCTTATGGGCTGAAACCGGCATAAATACTAGAGATTCTGAAACTGGAAAATGAATTTCCCACACCATTTCCCACATTTTTATTCTTCGTCGTCCGAATCTGCTTCCAGCAGCTGAATGTTTTTGTGGAGCGTACTTTTGCTTGAGTGCGTGTAGGTGTTCGCGGTAACCTGTATGCTTGAATGCCCCATGAGCGTTTTTGCGACGTTGATCGGAACTTCGGCGTCTTCAAGGTCCGTGCAGAATGTGTGCCGGAGGCAGTAGGGAACGAGGTCATCCGCAAGTGTCGACTCGACGACATGATTTCGGTACAGTGTCGCTCCGTTTGCAATATCCATTTCTCGGAGCAGCCTTGTCCACATCCGCCGGAGCGAAAATTCAGTGTGCCGCCCACCCTTCTGCTTGTGGAACACAAGATTGTCATCTGGCGATTTTTCCATGCCTAGCAATATTTCCTCAAGCTGCGGCCGCATGGGGATGATCCGGACACCGGCGTCCGTCTTGGTAGATTTTACTTTATCCTTTGTCCCACTCTCGATGGCTTTGTCGACGGATATTTCGTGCTCTTCAAAGTCGACGTCGTCCCACGTGAGGGCACGAAGCTCGCCCGGCCGCATCCCTGTATAGTACATGGCAAGCAGAATTTCACTGCATGGAATATTGGGCGCGACCTCGAGGAATAACTCACGCTCGCGCTCTGTCAGCGAGCGACGTTTCCCCTCGGTCGTGGATTTTGCAATCTGCAAATCCTCGGACGGGTCGAACGGGATCAAGCGCGTCCGATACGCCTTGTGAAATATCTGGGTAATCACCATGCGCACTTTCAGGGCGGTAGACTTCGACATATCAGCCGTCTCGTTCATGATGGCCTGCAAGTGCATTTCGGTGACGCTCGCGATTTTCTTTTTGCCAATGGCGGGCTTGATGTACTTATTGTACTTCTCGTCGTACATTTTGAGGCTCTTCTCGGTGATGCCCTGCTCGTCCTTGTAAAGAGCCTTCCAGCGAGCATACCATTGATCAACCGTAGCACTTTTGCTTTCGGCGGCAGCACCTTCCTCTAGCCGCTTTTTCATCTCGATCTTCTTCTCGATGGCCTCCTCCTCAGTCTTCCCATACGCTTCGTAGCGCCTACCATCAAAGGTAAACGTCTTCCTCACATACTGGTACTTCTTTTCTGCCATGCTCGACACCTCCATAAGCAAACATTTGTTTCAACTGTCCGGATTATTGGACACAACATCTTCTATAATAAAAAACAGAAATTAAGCTGTTGACAAAACAGTTAAAAAGTGGTAAACCGTAGATAAATAAAAACGCTAACGAAAGGAGCGACCAGAGTACGTGAACGAACTTGACTTGAAGATGATTGCTTTATCCAAGGAGCTGACCCCGGATGAGTTGGCCGCGCTTTCGCGATACATAGACGAGTTGATTGCGCGGCGGGAATCGTGCTATAATGGAACAAAAGTTTACGACGAGTGAAAGGAGACCATTATGAACCCGACAACACCGCTTGCTTTGACCGCTGTGATTTTAGCCGCCATTGGGACGACGCTTGCCGTCGTCTCCACCCTGATCTGGGTGCGGAGGGAGCGCCGAGAAAAACCCCATGCCCCCGCGAAATTGACGCAGGATGCAGAGGACACGCCGGAATACCTGTGGGCATACCACATAGTAGGTGAGCACTGCGGCCGGGACGGGTCGGGCGTTTTCCGCTGCTTCTGTGGCAAGTGTACGCCTGTCCGCATCGACCTGTCTGTAAACCCACGTCCGTCAGTGATAGATAGCCACGAGGGAAAGGACTGCTGCTGCAATGGCAGCGAGCGCGGACACGGCTGCAATTGCGGTCGTGATTATGAAGCGTCGTTCCTCCGTGCGAGCCTTTAAGGGGGGGTGGAGTATGAACCCGGACAAGCGACTTTATGTCGCAATTCTCGCGGTGAACGTAGTCAACCTGTGTGTACAAGTGATATTACTACTGCGATAATCGCGACAATCAGCCCCGCAAGGCCGATCCAGTTTTTTGACAACCATTCCTTTCGGGCTTTCGCACGTTCCACCTTTCGCTTCTTGACATTCTCGGGCGAGTTTGGATCGTGATGTGCAATGTTCTTCTTGTACGCAATCGAATTTTTGTCAATGCTTTCCCATTTAGCTGTTTTCTTCATTTTTCGCCCTCAACTGCACGATATACTCCCACGCCTGTAGCTTCTCCTCATCCGTGAGGGAGAACCACCTTGCGTCCAATGGGCTGAACAGTCCGCCATACGTGGCGGGCTGTTCTTTTTTTTTCGCGTAAAATTCATCAGTTGAAACACCAAAGTGCTTTGCGAGCATAATGCGCGCAGCGACAGGAAGCTCCTGCTTATCCATCCATTGAGAGGAAATATCTGACGAAATTCCGATTGCGCGTAGAGCTTCTAACTCGGTGACTCCGTTTTCGTTGCAAAGCCGAGTGAAATTTCTAAAAATTCTCTCGCGTCTAGCTTCCTGCTCGGCCACTTCACCGGACAGCCATTCGCTTGAAACTCCAAAATAATCTGCAAGCTTTTCTATTGTTGCGTCTGTCGGAAGATTCCCGGCTTTCCACCTTGTGACGGCGGATTTACTGAGCCCAATTGCAACTACAACCGCAGACGGCGTTTTGTTGACTTCATTGCATTTTTCGAGGAACCTCGAATAGAAAGTTGTCAAAGTACGGCACCCCATTCTTGTGCAGAATGACAAAAGTACGGAAAGTTCACCAGAATGCTTGACAGTACGGAAAGTACGCTCTATAATGGGCATATAAGTTAAAAACGGAAACGAAAAACCAGCCACAAGCGGCATCCGCTGCGGTAGTGAAACAATGTGAACCTAACCAAGCACATAGTAGCACGGCCGGTTAACTTTTGCAACCGTTTTTGATTAGAAAAATCAGATTTTAAGGAGGGAATGCAATGCCGGAAGCATGGACAGGGCGCATCATCGGGAAGATGCACAACAACTCCGTCACGTCGTCGGATGTGGCAAAACAGCTCGGCGTAACGAAAGCGTATGTCTCGATGATCCTGAACGGGCGTCGTGCCCCGAAAAACGGCCGGGAGCGCATCGAGGCTGCGGTGAACGCCATCGTTGCAAGCCGCGCGGCACAGAACAAGGCCGAGAACTGAGAAAGTGAGGTTTGGGACATGAAGACGCATGGACGCTGGTGTGTGCAGGCCCGTTTCCACAGCGAGCGCTACACGCAGCCGGACTGGGTAACATACAGCTCCCACGCGGAGCGATCCGGAGCGGAGCGTGAGTTGGCGTGGCAGCTAAAATACCACAGCAGTGGCAACGTGGAGTACAGGATCGTGCGCAAGACTGGAAACTGAGAAAGCGAGGTTTGGAACATGGCACGCGCCAAGGAGATCGAGAAGGCCATCATCGCGCAGGAAGGAATCCTGCTGGACGGTGTCGCGCTGGCGCGGGTGCTCGGCTGCCGCCGGGAGACGGCGAGCAGATGGGCAAAAGCAAACGGCGTAGAACGGCTGGGAAGCCCGGCTAAGTATTTTTCGGGCGATGTCGCCCGAGCAATCGTGAATGGAGGGAAATAACGTGTACAACGAAAAGCTCGAGGCGATCCTCATGGAGTTTGCCGAGAAGTGGGCGAAGGAAGCGACAACCGCCGCAGAGGCGGAAGCTCTGGCGGCGGTTGCGACGGCGATTATTGAGAACCGGAAGTTCACATGGCCTTGCGGGGACGTCAAGCTCACGGTCGACGGGAACGAGATTGCATAAATCACGATCCGCTCGGGTAATCGCGGTTGAGCGCATTAAGCGCGGAATCATAAGCGGTTTTGTACTTCACGTACGCATCGACGGTCGCTGGTTTGCTGCCGCCTACAACTGCATTTGCGAGGTACTGCGGCTTTATGATCTCTGCCAGCAGCGCAAGCGCAATATCGTGTGCGCGCTTTTCGTTATCGGTCATCGTCTCACCTCCTTTCTTGGAAGATGCTGACCAGTAATTTTGAAAGGGGGAATCGAACGTGAAAGTCGACCTTGATCGCCTGAAAGAAGGGATCAAGAAATCCGGCGTGCGGCAGCGCGTCATCGCGGAATGCGCCGGAGTCGGTGCACCGTCAATGAGCAACATGCTTCGCGGGAAACAGAAGCTGACGGCAGACGTTTTTTTGACGGTGTGCGACATGTGCAGGCTCGACCCGGCTTCCGTAGCGAAGCGCGACTGATGTGCGATTCCGCAGCCATTATACCCCGTGAACTACGGGTGATTCAACATTATATTATCAATTCGCAATATTTCGGCAATTCAGAACGGAGGAAACAGAAATGGAGAAAAAAAGAATCCCCTGCGCCGTAGTGACGCAGGGGAACGATGATGCGGAGCGCGAGTTGCGAGCTTCACTCCGCGTTGCACGAAAGCAGCTTCAGATGGTGGAACGTCTGGTTTGGCTGCAATGGCTGGCACTCATCGTGCTCGTGCCGACGTGCATTGTGCTTTTGTCGCGGATCTAACACCGCGACTCCATTTTACCAGAGAATTGGAGGGTATGCAAGATGTTTGATAAGCAGGACGCCGCCCCGGTGTGCGAGTGCATCATGTGCGGCGGCGAGATTTACCCCGGCGAGATCGTCTGGGACACGGACGAGGGCGCGGTACACATGGACTGCTGCCGGGCGTACATCAACGAGCATTACATGTACAGCGACAGCGCGGCGGAGGATCTTATGCGGCTGCTGCGCGTGCCGACGAGGAACGCGACATGATCACGGCAGAGACACGGCGCGAGGGGCTTGAAAAGGCCGCCCCGGAGACGCAGACGCGGCGGCAGGCCATTTACGAGTATCTGAGGTATTTCCCGGATGGGCTTACGGCCGAGGAGCTGACGGACTCGATGTACTGCGCGGGGCTCATCCCCGTGCGAGACAAAAATTATGTTAAACCCCGCCTCACGGAGCTGCGCAAGCTCGGGCTCATCGAGCCGGTCGGCAAGCGCGTGAGTGAGACGACCGGCGTCAACACGGCGGTGTGGGCAATCAAGGAGGACGAAAAATGAACATTTACGAGAAGCTCGCGGGCGTGACGGCGGAGCTGTCCGCAGTGGCGAAGAACCTCAACGTCAACGTCGGCAAGGGCAGCTACAAAGCCGTCGGCGAGGCGGACGTGCTTGCGGCGGTGAAGCCGCTCGAGCAGAAGTACGGCATCTACAGCTACCCCGTGAAGCGGCAGATCATCGACAAGGACGTCATCACGACGACGTCGGTGTACAACGGCAACACGAGCGAGAAATCGCAGTTTTTCATGCGGCTTGAGACCGTGTACCGCTTTGTGAACACCGAGAAGCCGGACGAGTACGTCGACGTGACTACATACGGAGACGGCATCGACAACGGCGACAAGGCTCCCGGCAAGGCCATGACGTACTCGGACAAGTACGCGCTGCTCAAGGCGTACAAGATCATCACCGGCGACGATCCCGACCAGCAGGGCAGCGAGGAGCGGGGCTTCCAGCGCCAGAGCGAGGCAGCGCGTCGCAGAGCGGTTGGCAAGTGCTCCGACTGCGGCCACGTGATCGCGGACGTCGGCAATTGGGCGGCCGAGCAGATCGCGGAGTCCACCGAGAAGACCTATGGCGTCCGGCTCTGCTGGGCATGCGCCACGAAGCGCAAAAAGGCTGCTGCCCTCGAGGCAGACGCCGCCGCGCTTGAATCGTGAAGGCCTCCGTTTACCGGCCGTCCATCACAAAGGACGAGGACGGCCGGACGTGCCTGAGTTTCCCGGTGGTAGACATCTTCGCCGCCAGACGAATGGCGGCGAAGCTCAAGCCGGACGTGCGGTATATGCTTTCCGCCGAGAAGGAGAAAAAGCCGAGAAGCAACGACCAGAATCGCCTGATGTGGGAGCTTTGCCAGCGGATCGCCGAGGCGCTTGACATCAAGCGCAACGAGGTATACCGCGAGATCATCCGCGACTATGGCGACTATGTGACGGTGCGCGTCAGCAGGGCGGATGCGGTGTTAGTCGCCAACGAGTGGCAGGCGAAGGGCATCGGCTGGATCTCCGAGTGCGAGAGCGCGGACGGTGACGATCTGGTGCTGAGACTATACCAAGGCTCCAGCACCTACGACACCGCGCAGATGACGCGAGTCATCAACGCCCTCATGGACGAGTGCAAAACCCTTGGGATCGATGTAGACGACGAAAGGCTGGTGAGTCTGCTTGCGGAAAACTGACCGGGCAAAGGCCCTTGAAATCCCCACTTCGGTAAAGTGGGCAGTCGCGGACCGTGACAGCTGCGACGGGCATCCGTGCTGCATCTTCTGCGGCGCTCCGGCCCCGTTTGAAATCGCGTGGAGCAACGCACACTTTATTCCCCGCTCGCAGGGCGGGCTTGGCATCGAGCAGAACGTCCTGACGTCCTGCCCGGAATGCCATCACAAGCTCGACCAATCAACCGAGCGGGAGGAAATGCTTGAGTTCGCGGAAAAATACCTGAGATCAAAATACAAAGGCTGGATGCGAAGAAAATGCGTCTGGGGGAAAGGAAGTAACTATGCTTAACGTAATCACAATTTCCGGCCGGCTGACGGATCAGCCCGACCTTCGCAGAACCGGAAACGGAACGGCTGTCGCGTCGTTCACCTTGGCGTGCGAGCGCGACTTTAAGAACAGCAGCGGCCAGCGGGAGACGGATTTTATTCCGGTCGTCGCGTGGCGGCAGACGGGGGAGTTCGTTGCGAACCACTTTGGCAAAGGGCAGCAGGCCATGGTCACAGGCCGCTTGCAGGTAAGAAAGTGGCAGGACAAGGACGGGAACAACCGGTATGCGACCGAGGTCGTCGCAGAGCACGTGTATTTCTGCGGCGGGAAAGATGGCAAGCCCGCCAGCGCACCGAGCGAGGACTACGCGCTGCTGGACGATCCGGATGAAGATATGCCGTTTTAAGGGAGGAAAGAAATGAAAATGCAATTGAAGGCCTGCCCTTTCTGCGGGCAGGATGCGGCGGCGATGTATTGCAATTACAGCGGCCGATCCGGCAAGTACTTTACGTGGGTCGAGTGCGACATCTGCGGCGCGCGAAGCAAGGCTGCAACGTCTGATGACGATCCCTCAGACGGCGAAAAGTGGGACAATTACGCGTGCCGCAAAGTGGCCGCTGCCTGGAACGCACGCCGGGAGGGATGACGATGGCAAGAAATTACGCCGCTCTCCCTTACGAGTACTTAGAGGAAATGGAAGCCCTAAACGATGAAGAATTTGGCAGACTGATGCGTGCATTGCTGCTGTATAGCGCAACGGGTGAGCCAATGAGGCTTACCGGCAATGAGCGCTTCTACGCGAAGCGCATAATGGCGCAAGAGGACAGATTCCGCGACAGCTATGATGAAATCTCGTCGGCACGGAGCGAGGCGGGTAAAGCTGGTGCGGCTGCCAGATGGGCTAATGGCAAAAATGGCAAAGGCAAATTTGCTAATGGCAAAAATGGCAAAGCCATCGCCGCCAATGGCAAAAATGGCAATACCGAAACCGATACCTATACCGAAACCAATACTCTGCCATCTATCGATGGCAAGAGAGATAGCGCGCGCAAGCGCTTCACGCCCCCAACGCTCGAGGAAGTCATCGAGTACGCCAGAGAGCGCGGGAGCACGGTAGACCCGAAGCAGTTTTGGGAGTACTACAACGCGGGTGGCTGGAAGGACGCCAAGGGCAACCCCGTCCGCAATTGGAAGCAGAAATTCCTGACTTGGGAAAAACATGAAGCGCCGAAAGGCGCAGCCCCGGCGCGGCCGAAGACGAACCCGGCCATTGGAACGCCGGGAGACTACGAGCGGGAGGCAATCGCCCGCCTGCACAAGAGAGGGGACAGCCTTGAGTGAAAGCAAGAAAGCTCGGGCAGGCGGCAAAAAGCCTGCCGCAGGGAGGACACAGCCGGTGGAACTCCGGATCCCTTATCCCCGCAACAAAAGCCAGTTTTGCAAAGCCTACGGGCTTAACGCGTACTACGCTGGGATGCACTGGAGCCGGAGGAAAGAAAACGCCGACCGGATGCACGACACGGTGACGGCGGTGCTGCTGAGAGACCACGTCAGCCGCCTGCCCTTCACCAAGCCCGTGCGCATCACCTTCTGGCACTGCGACCGAATGGACATTGACAACCACGCAGTCGTCGAAAAGCTCATCGTCGACGCGCTCAAGGGCTGGCTGCTGGAAAACGACGACCGGAGATTCTACGTCGAGCGCGTGAGTAAATTTCACGCCGACGAGTGCATCCGCGTGAGAATCGAGGTGGCCTGAATGCCGAGAGCACTTGATCTGGCAGGGCAGAAATTCGGAAAGCTGACCGTCCTTGAGCGTGTGGGAAAAGACAAGCACGGCCACTACGTTTGGCGATGCCGCTGCGACTGCGGAAGCGAAGTGATGGCTGTAGGCTACGCCATGCGGAGCGGGACGCGGAGAAGCTGCGGAAAGTGCGGCAAGACGCCGGTCGAGCGGGCGGTTGACATCGCCGGTCAGGTTGTCGGCGACTACATGGCCGTCGAGCGCGTCGGGACGTATGGGACAAGCGCGAAGTGGCGATGCGTCTGCACGAAGTGCGGGAGTGAGAAGGAGCAGGGCGCGTACCAGTTCCGGATCGGCAAGCGGGCGTCATGCCCGGTATGCACGGCCGGGATGAAACGGGGAGAGGTCATCGCGCGGCTGGCAAAAATCAAGCGCGAGCAGGGGCTTGTGCAGGACAAGCCAAAAACGCCTGCGCCGGAAAAGCCTAAAAAGCGGATGACGCTGGAAGAAATCAACGCGGCGGCGCGGGCGCATCACATGACATACGGGAAGTATGTGGCGGCGTGCCGGGAGCAGGAGGGAAGAAAAAAATGAGGATCATCAAACCGGGCGTCGAGATCATGACGCCGACGGACGGGATTTTAGAGCACCTTGAGCGGTGCGGCCGCGTCTGCTACAAGTCGGAGGACAAAATCGCGGACGGGACGGCGGAAAAGTTTATCGCCGGGATCATCAAGCGCGGGCACGAGGCGGTGCTTGAGCACGCGTCGATCACGGTCAAGTTTACCTGCGACCGCGGCGTGTCGCACGAGATCGTGCGGCATCGGATGGCGAGCTACTGCCAAGAGAGTACCCGCTACTGCAACTACTCCAAGGATGGGTTTGGCGGAGAAATTACAGTCATCCGCCCCCTTTATCTGGTGGAGGGCACCGAGGGCTGGCAGTATTGGAAAGTGGCCTGCAGGATGGCAGAAAAGTCGTATTTTGAACTGCTTGGATGCGGATGCACGCCGCAGGAAGCCCGCGCTGTCCTGCCGAACAGTCTAAAGACCGAGCTTGTGATGACGGCCAACATCCGCGAGTGGCGTCACTTTTTAAAGCTACGCTGCGACAAGGCGGCGCATCCGCAGATGCGGGAGGTGGCCTTGATGCTGCTGGATAAGCTGCATAAGGCCGTGCCGGTGTGCTTTGACGATGTAGCGGAAAATTTCCGCGGGAAGGAGAAAAAATGAATCGTGAAATGTGCCTCGACGAGGCGAAAAAGTGCGTATGCACAGATAGGAATCAGCAGTACGGCGAGCCGGAGCAGAATTTTACGGTGATCGCGCAGCTTTGGCAGACGTATTTACAGGCTGCGACCAAAAAAGACGACATCGAGATCCTGCCGAGCGACGTCGCAACGATGATGGTGCTTTTTAAGGCCGGACGCGTGGCGACGGCGTATCAGGCAAAGGCGGACAGTTTTGTGGATATGGCAGGCTACGCGGCTTGCGGGTGCGAGCTGGCGACGGGGTACAGTCCATTCGATGCGCAGACGGAGCGAAACGATGGATAAAGAGCAAACCGCGCTCGAGCGGCTCCGCGCGGCTGCGCAGATGAGCGAGCAGTTTTACCACGCGCCGCTGATCGTCACGACCTCCGGCGGAAAGGACAGCTCCGTGTGTGTCGCGCTGGCACAGCGTGCGGGCATCAATTTCGAGGTGCAGCACCACCACACGACCGCCGACGCGCCGGAGACGGTACGCTTTGTGCGGGAGGAGTTTAAGCGGTTCGAAGCGCTCGGGATCAAATGTACGATCAATTACCCTACATACAAAGGCAAGCCAACGTCCATGTGGGCGCTGATTCCGCAAAAGCTCATGCCGCCGACACGATTAGTCCGCTATTGCTGCGATGTGCTCAAGGAGCAGGGGGGGGCTGGCCGCATGATTACGACGGGTGTCAGATGGGCAGAGAGCACAAGCAGGAAAAACAGCCGCGGAGTGTACGAGGCGACCGCCAAAGATAAGGCGAAACGTATAATTTTGGCAAACGACAATGACGACAGGCGGAAACTTTTCGAGCGATGTATGCAAAAGCGAAAAAGCGTGTGCAATCCAATCATCGACTGGACGGACACGGACGTTTGGGACTACATCAAGTCCGAGAAAATCCCAATCAACCCGCTGTATGGGTGCGGCTTTAAGCGCGTCGGTTGCATCGGCTGCCCCATGGCGGGGAAATCAAGATATGCAGAATTTGCGAGGTACCCCAAATACCAAAAGCTCTACATAAGCGCTTTTGACCGCATGCTCGCCGAGCGAGAGCGGCGCGGGAGGATGGACGGATCGTGGGGGATTGGGACGACTGGTCTTGACATCTATCACTGGTGGATGGAGGACGGTGTGCTCCCCGGCCAGATGGAGATGGACGAGCTGATGGGGGAGGACGACGTATGAGAGTGCTGATAGCCTGTGAGGAGTCGCAAGAAGTCTGCAAAGCGTTCCGCGCGTTAGGGCACGAGGCGTATAGCTGTGATATACAGGAGCCGAGCGGCGGGCGGCCGGAATGGCACGTCCTCGGCGATGCGCTGAAAGCCATCATGGGGGGGGCAAGTGACCACGATGGACGGACAGGTGCATGAGGTCGAGCAGTGGGACATGATCATCGCATTCGTGCCTTGCACCAAGACGAGCAACGCCGGAGCGCGGCACCTGTACAAGGGCGGGAAACTCAACCTCACACGGTATTACGAGGGATTGTGCGGTAAAGCGCTTTTCCTCGCGGTGTGGGCGGCAGACTGCGACAAAGTCGTGATCGAGAATCCTACGCCAAGCAAGATTTTTGATTATCCGCCGCCGACACAAGCGATCCAGCCGTACCAGTATGGGCACGAGTACAGCAAAAAGACGCTACTATGGGAGCGCGGCGTCCAGCCGCTTGAGCCGACCTGCATCGTGGAGCCTGTTGCGACGTGGTGTCCAAGCGGAAGTTACAGCGGGGGACACGGGGAGCAGTACAAGGGCATGTTTACCACAGATCGTGCAAAGAACAGGGCGAAGACTTTTCCAGGCATCGCCCAAGCTATGGCCGCGCAGTGGGGCGGAGACATAAGGGAGGATAAAAATGAAAGCATATAAAGGCTTTGATAAAAATCTGAAATGCCGCGATTTTCAGTACGAAATCGGCGGCGAGTACACCGAAGAGAATGCGCAGCTCTGCGAAAGAGGATTCCATGCGTGCGAATACCCGCTCGATGTTTTCGGCTACTATCCCCCGACGGATAGCCGATTTTGCGAAGTCGAGCTGGACGACGTATCTGCCGAGAGGAAAGGAGATAGCAAGGTGTGTGCGAAGCATATCAAGATATCTGCCGAAATCGGAATAGTCGGGATTGTAAAGGCGAGTGTGGAATACATCAAGTCCAAAATTTCTGGCGAACCGGCGTCGACCTCGGGCTACCAGTCCGCAGCGACGAATATCGGCTACCGGTCCGCGGCGACGAATACCGGCGACCAGTCCGCAGCGACGAATACCGGCGACCAG
>ERZ808266.161-NODE-161-length-27243-cov-6.834596_pt1 | contig 27243 bp, 18 predicted proteins | sample MGYA00521278_ERZ808266 | MGnify/ENA primary metagenome ERZ808266 (study PRJEB31516, sample SAMN03275591) | gut metagenome | biome: mammalia-associated habitat; material: feces | host: Papio cynocephalus | place: Kenya | collected 2012-08-02 ... | reverse complement strand
CACTCTCTGAGGACGGAAGCTATTACACAGCAGAGATAATAGAGAATGTAAGACTTGAGAGCGTAGAGATCCCTGAAGCGATAGATAACCTTGGCTCTTCTATTCCTGTTAGATGGTTCAAGGGCTTTAAGAATAAGGAAGACGGAAAGAATCTTAAGACCATAGTTCTTAATTCAGGTGAAACAAATATTGTAACAGATGCAATAAGTAACTCTCTTTCTTTAGTTAGCATAGAGATGAAGGTTGGTAAATCTTATACACGTTGGCCAAGTCTTCCTGTTTTAGATAACACAAGTGAAAAAGAGTTTAAGGGTTGGTATATATATGGTACTGAGACTGAAATAGTCTCTGGAGAGATAGTAAATAGACGAAACCCAAAAATCACACCAGCATGGGGTGAACATAATCTTACTCATGTTGAAGCAAAGGCTGCAACATGCTTAGAAAATGGTTGGACAGAATATGATGTTTGCTCTACATGTTCCTATAATACAAAGAAGATAATTCCTGCTCTTGGACACAATATTGTTTTAAGAGAAGAAGTAATTCCGACATGTACTGAAAAGGGAACAAGAGAGCACTATGAGTGTACAAACTGTCATCTTCTCTTTTCTGATAGTAAAGGCGAGAACATAATTAATGAAATAGAGCTTCCTTCATTAGGTCACTTGACTCATCTTGTTCCAGAAAAAGAGGCAAAGTGTGAAGCAGAAGGAATAGAAGAGCACTATGAATGTGAGCGATGTCACCACCTATTTCTAGATAGCAATGCTGTAAATGAAACAACACTTGGAGAACTAAAGATTAATGCTCTTGGCCATGATTGGAAGAGAAAACAATACTCTGATACAAATGAATGTACTTGGGATGAATGTACTCGTTGCCATGAAACAACAAACGCATCTGGCCACACTTGGAATAGTGGTGAAATAACAAAGGAACCAACAGAAAAAGAGAAAGGTATTAAGACTTTCACTTGTACTGTTTGTAATCATACAAAGAAAGAAGATATTTCTCCTTTAGATAGCCCAGAGCACCATCACAATTGGAAAGTAAAAGAAACAATAACTCCAACATGTGTTAAGACAGGCTACACAGTGATGGAATGTTCTTCGTGCAAGATTACTTACAATACAGATTATCTAGATGCTCTTGGCCATGATATGACTGAAATAGAAGAACAAGAAGCTACATGCACATCCAATGGTCACAAGAAGCATTATAAGTGTAGTGTTTGTAACAATCTCTACTTAGATAAGAATGGTATTAATAAAACAACTCAACAAGAAGTAGAAGAAGGCCATATAGCTCAAGGTCATGTTTGGGAAAAAGATTATAAATATGACGAAACTGGACATTGGCATAAGTGTAGAAACTGTGATGCAATTACTGAAAAAGTAGCACATGTTTTTGATAAGGAATCATCAATACAGGCTAATGCCCCTACATGTTTTAAAGATGGGTTTAATTATTATGCATGTGTATGTACAAGAATAGGTTCAGCTACTTACAAAAGCAAAGATAAATTAGAACACATTTTCACTACAGTAGAAGGAAAGTCTTCTACTTGTGAAGAGAAAGGTTGGAAAACATATAAGACATGTTCGAGAGATTGCTGTGAAGGAATGTTCTTTGATGAAAATGGAAATATAACAAAATGGGAAGATATTGTTCTTCCACTTGCTCCTCATTCTTTCAATAATAAAAAGTTTTATAAAGATGAAAATACACATACTCCTATTTGCGATAATTGTGGAAAAGAAATTGAAGAAATGAAAGGAAATCATAATAGCGACACACTCGCTCATGATAGTATCTCTCATTGGTATGCATGCTCTATTTGTAAACAAAAGATGACGGCAGAAGAGAAGCACCAACTTATTGTTCGCTCTGATGGTTCTTCTGAATGCACAATATGTCATGCAGTCATTAATGAAGATACTAAGGGTGATAGTGGCTTTGGTGTTGGTGTTGATTATCAAGAGCCGAAAGGAAAAATAACACACAACAAAGTTGGAACAGAAGTAACGGTTATTTTCGAGGATCTTTCAGAAAAAGATTATAAGGCTACTGATATTAGTTGGTATCTAGATAATGTTTTACAAGAACAAAAAGGAGATGAGTTTACTTTCTCTGCTCCTTATTTAAGATACTATAACGTAAGGTGTTCATTCACTAATAAATATGGAAGAGGAAACTCTGATTCGCTAAGTATTTTGGGTTGGTCTAATTGAGACTCCAAAAAATAAATAAATTAAGGGGAATAATAATGAAGAAATTAGGATTAATTCTAATTGCAGTAGCACTATGTGTTAGCTTAATTACATCATGTGCTCCTGAAAACGAGATCGACGAAGTAGTCGATATGAAATTCGATGTCTCTAGAACTATTACTAGAGGCCTATCTGCTTCTATTGAAGAGTTCAACTCGGAAGACCTTTATTGGAAGTATACTGCTGTAAAGGCTGATGGAACAAACTATACAACTGGTCAACAGGAGACACCTGTTTGGTTAAAAGAAACAACAGATGGTAAAGGAGATAAAGGTACTTCAAAGAAGAGTTTAACACTTTCTGTTGGTACATGGCAGTTTGCTCTTTATGGTTATAAAGACAGTGACGGAAAACAGCTTGCTTATCAGACAAATATTCCAAAGCAGGTTACAATCGAGAACAATAGTAAAGCTACAATCGTTGTTTCGGTATCTCCAGTTCAGACAAAAGGCGGAAAGGGAAGTATTGTAGTATCAAAAGAATTATTAAGTGGAGTTGGAAAAGCCGATGTGAAAGTTGAATTAAGCCTTGATGGTAAAAAATATGAAGAATGGACCGGTGGTGACGACAAAGAATATATTAATAAGATTGAATCTGGTAATTACAGTGCTTCTATAAGGATTACTGATAAAAATAATGATAATGTTATTTATGTTAATGATGGAATCAGCATTAACGTTTATGATTATCTCACTACTTATATAACAGGAACTCCTATTAGTAATACTCAGGAAGCAGAAATTACTGTTAATAGAGAACAGGGAACTACTACTGCTGTAGGAACAAGTACAATAACTAGTGGTTCTGAGTCAACTATCAAAGCTGCTGTAAGTGCTTCTTCTGCTCAGGGTGGATCTACTACTATTACATACCCTAGTGGTGCATTATCTAATGGTGAAGCAAAGACAACTATTATCGCTTATGATTCATCTGCGGTAAAAGATGAAAATAATAAGCCTTCTTTCTCTATTAGTAGTAATAATCTTGTTTTGCTTGGAGGTTTGGATCTTACAGTTGAACAGAACGGAACAAAGGTAGAGAGCTTTAATGGAAAAACGGTTACAGTATCTACATTTATTGGAAAGGGAATGGATCAAGATAAGGTAACTGTAAAATATGATTCTGATTCAATAGAAGAAGGTGTTCACCCAACAGGTATAAGTTATGATCCTGAAACTGGTATTGTTACATTTAAGACAACACACTTCAGTAGATATTACATCCTTGCAGAAGGCGTTGTGGCTGTATCTACAAATGGATATGCTTACTCAAATCTTAATGAGGCAGCAGAGGGAAGCTCTAAGGATGATACAATTTACCTGTTAAAAGATGTAACATTAAATGAATCTGATGCTAGCAACTGTGCTTGGGGAAAAACAATTATCAACACATTGAATAGTTCTTTTGATGGAAATGGATATAAAATTGAACTTCCTGAAAGTACATATTTTATATATCAAATGGAAAAAGACTCAAGTGTAAAAAATGTTATTATTAAGATAAATAATAATTGTGCTATAGCAGATGGATTATATTGTCCTGTTCTCGAAAATGTTACTATAGAAGGAGAATATAAGAGTCAAGCCATAAATGAGAGGAATAATGGAATATTTTTAGCATTTGCCGAATATGGTTGTTATCTAAAGAACTGTACTATGAAAGCAATAATGGAATATCCATCATTTGGCGTCAATTATAATGCTGCTTTTGTTGGTATTGCATGGATAAATGAAAGTGATGTAAATAAAGTAAACCCTAAGTATGAATTCATTGATTGTAAAATGAAGGGAGTAATAACTTGTGGAAGGCCTGCTGTTTTTATTGGAAATATCTACCAAATGACAGATGCCTATGATTTAGTGATTAAAAACTTTAAATTTGAAGAAGGAACAAAAATTAATTGGTTATTTACAGAAAAGAATAGTGAATTCAATGGTTTAATTGGAATAGGTAAAAAACCAAATGTAACAATAGATGAAACAACCTATGGAACTTTTGAAGAAGCAAAATCTAGCTTCATGAATAATCACACAAATGTCTTTGGAAAAGGTGAAAATACTATTGGTTTGAGTATTTCAAAAGAGAATGATAAATTGGCGATTTCTGCCCAACAAACATCTAATGTAAACAAATACATTTTAACTTGCTATACATATGTTAATTATCAGAAGTCTGCAGCTAGTGGGAGACCTACAGTACAAGATGGAACAGATGTCGTTGGAATTTCTGTTTCGTTTACATCTTTAAGTGAAGCTAACAAATTCAAGGCTTATGATTTTATAGATTACTATGCGCTTTCTTCTGCAGAAAAAAAAGAAATACAAAAAGAAAATAATACTATTTATTGTGGCATTGAAGGAACAATAACAAAAGAAAACAAGACTTATTATGTTGTTTCTCCTAAATCATCTAGTGGATATTTGTGGATTGGCTCTGAAAGTCACTCTAAGTCTAGTACAGTATCTGTTTGTGCATTTATGAACGATTCTAGTTTTTGTTCAGTTACAGTGTAATAAATCTATCATAGTATTGTACCCCTTAGGTTTTACCTTTGGGGTACTTTTTTTTAAGCATTTGCGAATTGGCTATTGTAGAGAGAGTAGTAGAAGCCTTTCTTTTCGATGAGGTCATTGTGACTTCCTTGCTCGATTATCTTACCATCCTTCATAACAAGGATTATGGAAGCATTACGTATTGTAGATAGTCTATGAGCAACAACGAAGCTTGTTCTTCCTTCCATTAATGTATCGAAAGCTTGTTGCACTAAAATCTCTGTTCTTGTGTCGATAGAGCTTGTTGCTTCGTCTAGTATTAACATAGGAGGATGAACGAGCATTACACGCGCTATGCACAATAGCTGCTTTTGTCCTTCACTAAGGCTGTTTTCTTCTAAAACTGTATCTAGGCCATTAGGTAAGCGAGAGATGAAATCATAACAATGGGACTTCTTAGCAGCACTCATTATCTCTTCTTCTGTGGCGTCCTCTTTACCAAATGTTATGTTTTCTCTAACCGTGCCACTCTTTATCCAAGTCTCCTGTAGTACCATTCCGTAAGAAGAGCGAAGAGAGTGACGAGTAACACTAAGTATATCTTTTCCGTCTATCTTTATCTTGCCGCTATCTGGATCATAGAATCTCATAAGGAGGTTAATAATAGTTGTTTTTCCGCATCCAGTTGGACCTACGATAGCAACTCTTGTACCATGTGGAGCTTTAACATTTAAGTTTTCAATTAGAGATTTGCTCTTATCATAAGAGAAGGCAACATTATCGATTTCAACGTTTCCTTCAACGTTTTCAAGTATTCCATTCTCTTCCTTAACTTCTTCTTTCTCATTAATTAGCTCAAATACACGAGAAGCACATGCAAATGAATTCTGTAATTCTGTTATTACAGAGCTAATATCATTAAAGGGCTTCATGTATTGGTTTGCGTAAGCAAGCATAACAGTAAGCCCTCCTACAGTTATTGCTCCCTTTGGAATAAAAAGTACGCCAATTAATGCAACAACAGCGTAGATGATGTTGTTAACAAAGCGTGTAGAGGGGTTGGCGAGGCTACTATAGAAGATTGCCTTCTCTGATGATGAAGAAAGTTCGTCATTAAGATTTTTAAAACGCTTTTGAGCTTCTTTTTCATAGCCATAGCCCTTAACAACCTTCAAGCCTCCAATTATTTCATCAATTAGTGCCGTCTCATTTCCTCTGTCTTCGCTTTGTTTTCTAAATAGAGTGAATGAACGAGATGAAATAAAGGATGAGACAATAAAGCTAAGTGGAGTAAGAAGAATTACAATTAATGAAATTGTTAGGTTCTTAGAGAACATAAAATAGAGAGTTGCTAGTATAGTAATTACGCCACTAAATAGCTGAGTAAAGCCCAACAAGAGCCCATCAGAGAGAACTGTGGTGTCGGCAATGATTCTGCTTACAATATCACCAGAAGTATGACTATCTAGATACGATAGGGGAAGGTGTTGAATATGCTTAATAAGATCATTTCTAATATCCTTAACAACAGAGTATGTAACGCGGTTGTTAATATTGTTCATTAGCCACACAAATAGGGCAGATGTTAGGACACACAGAGCAATCTTAATTAAATACACTGTTAAAGAAGAAAACTCTACCTTTCCTTCTCCCACAAGACGATCTATAGCATCACCGAAGAGGACCGGTACATAAAGCTGTAATAATACACTTACAAGAGCAAAAAGGAGAGAGAAGAGTAAAAGAACTCTATAACCTTTAAGGTAGACAAAAAGATGCTTAATTGTTTCTTTACTGAGCTTAGCTTTCTTTTTCATTTACTTTACCTCCTTTTTCTCTTCAGGATACTGTGAGTAATAAATATCTTGATATACACCGCAACTCTCAAGTAGATCGGAGTGCGTGCCATAGCCAACAAGGCGACCACTATCAAGGACAACAATCTTTGTCGCATTCTTAACAGAAGATATTCGCTGTGAAACAATAACCTTTGTTATTGTGGTTAGCTTGCTTATAGCTAGGCGCAGTGCACTATCTGTTTTGAAGTCTAAAGCAGAAGAAGAGTCATCTAAGATAAGAATATCTCCACCCTTAATAAGACCACGAGCAATTGTTAATCTCTGCTTTTGACCACCAGATAGGTTTCGACCATTTTGCTCAACAGGGCTATCTAGCTCTCCCTTTTTCGATAGTACAACTTCTTTTGCTTGTGCTATTTCTAATGCTCTCCATATTTCATCATCTGTCGCATTACTACGAGCAAAAAGCATATTAGATCTTATTGTTCCTTTAAAAAGCTGGGCTTTTTGAGGAACAACTGTAACAATGCTATTTATTCTTTCTTTTGTGTAATCTTCTATTTTCTTACCACCAATTAAAATAGTGCCACTGTCTCGATCATAATAACGAGGAATAAGATTAATGAGGGTAGTCTTTCCACTACCTGTACCACCGATTATTCCGAGTGTTTCACCTTTATTAATCTTAAAAGATATTCCACTTAAGCTTGGTGTCTTATTCCCACTATATGTGAAATAAACATCATTAAATTCGATAGAAGAGTTTGTTTCTTTCTCTGGGCTATCTTTTTCAGGATAGGCCATATTGTTCTCTTCATTCATTATTGTCTCAACTCTTTTTTTGCAAGCAAGAGCTCTATTTATTGTGATAATTAATGATGCAAGCTTAATGAGTTCAACAATAATTTGGAGCATATAGTTATAAAGAGCAACTACTTGACCTTGCTCTAATGCTCCAATGTTAACACGTATTGCTGATTGTTTAATAAGTATGATAGTTGCTATGTTGATAAGAACATATGTAACAGGATTTAATAAAGCAGAAATCTTGCCAACGAATAGATTAATTTTAGTTAGTTCGTTGTTGCTTTCCTTAAACTCTTCTACGCTTTTTTCTTCTCTATTGAAGGCTCTTATTACTCTAACTCCAGTAAGGTTTTCGCGACTCAATTGAGTTACTCTATCTAGTTTATTTTGGCTCTTTGTATAGAGAGGAATAGAGATCTTCATGATAAATAAAGTAACAGCTAGTAAAAGAGGAATAGATAGAGCAAAGATAATGGCTGCTTTAGTGTCAATGAAGAAAGCCATAATCATTGCACCAAAGACAATGAAAGGGCTTCTAAGAAGAAGTCTTAGTCCCATATTTAATCCTGTCTGAATTTGGTTAATATCATCGGTAAGACGAGTAATTAGAGTATTGCTTCCATTTTTATCTAATGTTGAAAAGGGAAGGTTTTGAATGTGGTTAAATAGAGCTTCCCTTACAGAAGAAGCAAAGCCAACACTTGCTTTAGCAGAAAAATATTGAGCAACAATAGAACATGTTAAGCCTAAGGCTGCCATAAATAGCAGTAAAACAAAGTAGAGGATGAGCTTGCTTTTTCCCTCTGGCAGAGTTGTATCAATCATTAAAGCTACAACAATAGGTACAAGCAAATCAAATGTTGCTTCTAAGAGCTTAAAAAGTGGAGCTATTATCGTCTCTTTTCTATATGGCTTAAGGTATTTTCCTAGTGGAGATTTTTCTTTCTTCATAGTATCCCCTATATATAAAATATAATAGGAAAGATTCTTCTTTCTCTCATCTATGCTATATTTTCTCTCTCTAAATGAAAAGACATAGCGTTCCAATTCACTTTCTTTGCCAATAAAAAGACCCTCTTATTAGAGTATTTCCAACAAGAGGGTAAGATGTGTTTAAAAGACCTTACTTATTGAGGATAGACATAAATTCTTCACCTGTAATTGTTTCTTTTTCTAAGAGGTAGGAAGCAAGTTCATTAAGTTTAGCTTCATTTTCTTTAAGAATGTTAACAGCCTTTTCTCTAGCTTCTTTAACAATCTTTATTACCTCTTCGTCAATTTCTTCGCTACTCTTACTTGAACAGCAAAGAGATGTGTCGCCACCAAGGTATTGGTTATTTACAGTCTCTAAGGCAACCATACCAAATGTTGAGCTCATACCATATCTTGTTACCATTGATCGGGCAAGCTTTGTTGCTGTTTCAATATCGTTAGATGCACCAGTTGTGATGCTATTAAAGATAACCTCTTCAGCAGCTTGTCCACCTGTAAGAGTTGCAATCTTATTAAGAAGCTCTTCCTTACTCATAAGGTTCTTTTCTTCCTCTTCAACCTGCATTGTGTAACCAAGGGCGCCAGAAGTACGTGGAATGATTGTAATCTTAGTAACCGGTGCAGAATTTGTCTGCTTAGCAGCAACAAGCGCATGTCCAATTTCATGGAAAGCGACAATTCTCTTTTCGCTTTCACTAAGTACTGCATTTTTACGTTGATAACCAGCAATAACAGTTTCAACGCTCTCTTCTAGATCGTCTTGAGTAACTGTTTCTCTATTGTTTCTAACAGCACGAAGAGCAGCTTCATTAATTATGTTTGCTAGTTCTGCACCACTAGCACCACTTGTTGCTCTTGCAATTGCTTCCCAATTAATATTGTCGTCCATCTTAACATCTTTAGCATGGACTTTTAAAATAGCAACACGACCTTGAAGATCTGGAAGATTAACAGGAATACGGCGGTCAAATCTGCCTGGACGTAAGAGGGCTGGGTCAAGAGAATCAGGTCGGTTAGTTGCCGCAAGAATTACAACACCCTTATTGGCATCAAATCCATCCATCTCTGTCAGAAGCTGATTGAGTGTCTGTTCTCTTTCATCATTTCCACCATAAGGAGAGCTATCTCTCTTCTTTCCAATAGTATCGATTTCATCAATAAAGACAATACAAGGAGCTTTTTCACTAGCTTGCTTAAATAGGTCACGGACCTTACTTGCTCCCATACCAACAAACATTTCAACAAATTCAGAGCCAGAAATTGAGAAGAAAGGAACTTTTGCTTCTCCTGCAACAGCACGAGCAAGGAGTGTCTTACCTGTTCCTGGAGGGCCAACAAGGAGTGCACCTTTAGGAAGCTTAGCTCCAATTTTTGTATATTTTTCACTGTTATGGAGGTAGTTAACAATCTCTTCTAGAGCTTCTTTTGCTTCATCTTCCCCCTGTACATCTTTGAATGTTACACCAGTTTCATTTTCTGCATAAATCTTGGCATTAGATTGGCCAAAATTCATAGAGTTAAGACCACCTCTTTTCTGCATGATAGAGAATGCTACTCTTCCAATAATTGAGAAGATTAGAATAGGAATAATCCAAGTAAATATGAAGGAGGAAAGAGGAGACTGCTCCGGCTCAATGTAAGCCGAGAAGCTTACACCAGCGTTCTCTAGTCTTTCTCTTAGTCCATCATCTGGGAAGACAGCTGTCTGATAGGTTCCTATTTTCCCATCTATTTCTGCTGTAAATACAATATAATCGCTATTTAATACAACTTGTTTTACCTCTTTCTTGTCGACCATAGACAAAAAGTCAGAGTATCCAACTTCCTGGACTTTGTTGTTTAAGAAGAGTGGAAAAACAAATGCATTAAGAATCATCATTACCAAAAAAACAACAAGCGCATAGTAAATTATTGGCTTATTGTTATTGGGACTACTTTTCTTGTTGTTAGCACTATCCATTACTATTTATCCTCTTTTTTCAAAATAATATATCTTTGAGCATAAGCAAACTTAAAAAAAGAAAAAAGATTAAAATAAAACGAATGTATAGCTTTACGAGTAGTCTGGGTCGATATTAAATGAAACACTGTAATCAGGAAATACCATCTCAAGGATACCTGTTGTGTTTGCTCTAAACTTATCCCAATCTTTGAGAGAGAAGGAAACAACTACATCAAATTCGATTCTTTTCTCTTCAAAATGAACATGAAAGCCATGGATTGCGAGTACATCAGGCGAAGAGAGCTTAAGACACTTGAGAGTCTTATCCATCATCTCCTTTACTCTTGGGTCATCTTGATTTTCTGCATTGATACCAAAGGTGAAGATTATTCCTGTTTCGTCTACTAGTTCCTTCTTTGCCTTTTCCATTGCCTCAGAAATACTCTCCGCATTGGCAGAGAAGGGAACTTCAACATCGATTGTTCCAACCATTACCTCTGGGCCATAAGAGTGAATGCGAATATCGTAACCACCGTGAAGAGGAGGATATTTTTTTATTATTGATCTTATCTTTTCAACTTCTTCTTTAGTTGGCCGCTTTCCAATTAAAGTATCTGAAATGGTTAAAACAGAGGAAATTCCTCCCCAAATAATGAAGAGAGAAACAAGAATACCTACTATACCATCTATATAAACATTAAAATGCAAAGCAAGAAGTCCAGAGACGATAGTTAATAGAGAAATGAGCGAGTCAGATATAGAGTCTGTAGCTGTTGCTTCGAGCGCAAGACTATTTGCTTTCTTGCTTTCTTTTTTGTAGAAAAAGTATAAGAAGAACTTTATTACGACAGTTGAAGAAAGAATTGTAAGGATTCTTGCATTTACTGTCATCGTACTAGGATCTTTTATCTCTTCTATGCTACTTATTAGAAATGAAAAGCCTGTTGAGAGAACAAGAAAGGCAACAACTAAAGCCGATAAATATTCAACTCTTCCGTATCCCATAGGATGGTTTTTTGTTGGTCTTTTTTTCGATGCTCTGAAGCCAATGAGCGCAACTAGACTAGAGACACTATCTGTCAAATTGTTAGCACCATCAGAAAGAAAGGCAATTGATTGGGTTATATAACCAATAATTACCTTTATAATACCAAGTGCAACATTAACAATAATGCCAACATTTGTCGCTCTTTTTATTATCTGGCTTCTTTCATCGTTCTTTTGCATTCGCTTATGATAGTTTTATTTTTTTAGATAAGCAATAGAAAAAGTGCTATCTATTGGTATATAAAAGAGTTAGTTAATATAAACAAACTGAGTAAATAAACACAGATTCTTAACACAAAAGAAAGGTAAAAAGGCTAATATAGAGCTATGGAAATAAAGAGAAGTAAAGCTTTTGTTGTTTTATCATTTTTGATTAAGACTTGTGTTATTCTTCTTTCATCTTTTATCGCATCTTTGGCTTTTCCTTCAAAATACATAGAGGACGGAATTCCTTTTCTTGCTTTCTTCTACCTTATTCCCGTCTTTTATGTAATATTCTCTTCACCGTATAAGACAGTTTGGTTTTATGGTTTTTTATATGGGTTTTCATTTTATTATTTCTATAACTATTGGCTTGAGACATTCCATCCTTTAGCTATATTGATTGCACCGATACTAGAGTCAATTCAATATATACTTCTATTTTTAGTGTTGAGACTAAGTAAGACACTCTTTAAGAGGTATTATCCTTTTTTTGCTCTTCTTTTTTATAATGGATACCTAATGCTAACTCAAACTGGCTTCTTAGCTTATCCATATGGAAATATTACCGCAGCTCTCGCAGAGTATAGCTCTCTTATTCAAATTGTATCAGTTACAGGTATATGGGGCTTAGGCTTTATAGTAACAATGCCTCAAGTAATATGTGCTTATATACTCTATGAAGGAAAGAGTAGAAAAAGGATGATTATCCTTTTTTCTTCTGTAGTTTTATTACTTCTTACTTGGCTAGGTGGGTACTTTGTGAAAGAGTACTATTCAAATAAAGAGAGCAATAGAGAGATAAAAATTGCAGCTATTCAGCACTCTGCAGATACTTGGCAAGGTGGATACAATACATACAAAGAAAACTTTGAGACACTAAAAGCACTAACAGAGGAGGCCCTTGTTTATTCACCAGATATGGTTGTCTGGTCAGAAACAGCATTTGTTCCATCTGTTAGTTGGCACCTTAGCTACCCAGTTAACATTAGAACAAGAGCACTTGTTAATGATTTTGTTTCATTTGGTAAGAGCTTATCAGTACCACTAATTACAGGTAATCCTGAAGGTGTTATAAAAGACAAAGAGCTTCAGCCAGTTTTAGAGAGTGGAGATTGGAACTGGAAGACATATAACACAGTTATTTATTTTGCAAATGGCGAAGTTGATGGAACATATCGTAAGCAGCATCTTGTTCCATTTACTGAATACTTTCCATATGAGAAAGAGTTCCCTTGGCTATATGAACTCTTATTGAAGAATGATTATAAGTGGTGGGAGATGGGAGACGAAAGCACAGTCTTTAATTACGATGGCATTTCGTTCTCAACGCCAATTTGCTTTGAAGATATGTTTGGTTATATATCTGCTTTCTTTGTACAAAATGGTGCTGATATGATAATCAACCTTACAAACGATTATTGGTCAAGAAGCGTGCAAGCAGAGAAGCAACACTTTCAGTTAGCACTTTTTAGGGCAGTTGAAAACAGACGACCAATGTTAAGAAGTACCAATAGCGGTATTACTGCTTTAGTACTTCCGTCCGGCGAGATAGTTAATCCTCTTGAGCCATTTACTAAAACATATGGTATATATAGCGTTCCTCTTGGACAGAAGGAAGGGCTGACGTTCTATACAAGGCATCCAGATTTATTTGGTTATAGTTTCTTAGCTCTCTCTTTGCTATCCATTTTTTATGGAATAAGCGTAAAGATTTATGAAAGAGTAAAGAGAAAGAAGGATTGGGAAGAAAAGCTCTCACATCTATTTGAAAGAATGCTCGAAGAATGAATAATGTTGTAGTAAAATAGAATGATGAAACTGTGGCCTGTAATTGAAGAAAAACTATGTTGTGTTCCTCATCCATTTGTCTCTGTAACTGGAGGTGGAGGAAAAACAACATTTCTTATCTCTTTTGGCGAGTATTTAAAAAGCAAAGGCTACTCTGTTCTCCTTACAACATCTACTAAACTAGGTAGTAGAGAAGAGGAAAACTACAAGGTAGATTATTTCTTTACCAAAGATGATGAACTTTTAAGCCATACAGTGCAGAAAGGAGAAAGTATTCTCTTTGCTCATGAATCTTCCGTTCCAGGTAAGCTTGTTTCTCCCGGAGAGGAGATAATCAAAGAGGTTACTTCTCTCTTTGATTGGACAATAGTTGAAGCAGATGGCTCGATGCACCTTCCACTTAAATACCACAGTCAAAGAGATCCTATTATTTGGAGAGATACTACTTCTGTAGTTTCACTAATAGGACTATGGGCAATTGGAAAGAAGAGTAGAGATGTTTCATTTGGTGACGAAAGAGATATTCTTGTCGACTATCGTTATATGAATGAATATCTCTGTGACAAAGAGGGTGCTTGTAAGGGAATGAGAGACGATACAAAGAATATTATTCTCTTCAATGGTTTTGATTCCTTTTCAGATAATCTTGACTTAATAAAGTCTCTTAATTTGCAAAAGGACATCTCTTCTTACATAGTTAGCGAAAAAAAAGGAGAACTATACTATGCTTTTTGAAAGAATTGCAGAAAAAGAGAGATTAAACGAAGCTTTCAGTCTTGTGACGATTATTTCTTCTCGTGGAGTTGTAAGTCGAAAGAGCGGTCGCATGGCTGTCTTTTTAGATGGAACTACCGAAGGGACTATCGGAGGAGGAGAGCATGAGAAAAAGGCTAAAGAGGACGCTCTTCTTGCTTTAAAAGAGGGTAAAGGCAAGGTCGAGACAATAAAAGTAAGAGACTGTGGTGAGATAGATATTATGATAGATGTTCCACTACAAGATAGACGTATTTGTATTATAGGATCGGGCCATGTAGGAAAGGCTGTGTATGATATTTTTAATTTTCTGGGGTGGAATGTTAGCGTTATAGATACAAGATCTGATCTACTTACTGAAGAATCATTCCCATTTGCAAGAAGAGTTATTACTCAATCCTTATTAGATGGGTTAAAGAGTATAGATTTAAATGAAAGAACAGCTATTGTTTTAACGCTTCCTGATGCTTTAGAAGAGCTTTCACCATACTTAATCGCTTCTCCTTGTTTCTATGTAGGCGTGCTTTCTTCTAGAAAACGCAAAGCACCTCCAGTTGAAAAGTTTTCTCTTCCAATGGGCTTAGATTTAGGAGAGGAGAGTCCTGAGGAGATAGCTCTTTCTGTTGCTAGTGAAATTCTAGCCCGACTAAATAAGAAGAACGCTCGTCCCCACAAGGATTTGAAGCAAGATTTTTTATCTTCTTCTATTTAAAACATACAGCACAAGCGATAAATCTTAAGTTTTCTTTTCACTATTTTTTTCTCTCATCTAATGGATATTTTTAATCTAGAATAATTGAAGAATAAAGTCTCATTCATTATTCTTGATGTATGAACGAAAACATCTTTAAAAGTGTAAAAGAAGCATCTCTTGTACTCGCTAAAACAACATATATAGAAAGACAGAAGGCATTAGAAAATATTGCCTTGCTCCTAGATGAATATCGAGAAGAGATAAAGAAAGAAAATGAGAAGGATATTCTTATTTCGAAAGAGAATGGAGAGAAGAGTTCTCTTTTAGATAGATTACACTATACAGATGAAAAGATAGATCAATCGATTCTTTCTTTAAAAAATGTAAAGATGCTTCCGGACCCAATTGGTAGAGTTAGAGAAAAGAGGGAGTTAGATACTTCCTTCGTGCTCTCTAAGATTACAGTTCCTCTTGGCGTGATTGGTTTTGTTTTCGAAGCTCGTCCTGATGCTCTCTTGCAGATAGCATCTCTTGCGCTTATGAGTGGCAATGGAATCATTCTAAAGGGCGGAAGTGAAGCATATAACTCAAACAGAATACTAACAAAAATAATTAAAGAGGCAACAAAAGAGAGTCCTTTCTCATCATCATGGATTGAGCTATTAGAAACAAGAGATGAGGTTAAAGAGCTCTTAACAATGGATAAGTATGTTGATTTAATTATCCCTCGTGGCTCTAATAGCTTTGTTCGCTATGTAATGGACAATACACATATTCCTGTTTTAGGTCATGCTAACGGCCTGTGCATTACATATGTTGAGGAGTCTGCAGACTTCAATGAAGCTATCAAGATACTTATTGATGCTAAGACTCAATATCCAAGTGCATGTAATGCCACTGAGACTATTCTCATCGATAAAAAGATTATTCCGTCATTTATTCCTCTATTGGATAAAGCTTTTAAAGAGCATGGCGTCACTGTTCATGCAGACGATGAGGCATTTCCATATTTTTCAAAAGCAATAAAAGCAACAGAAGAAGATTGGGATACCGAGTATCTAGCAAAGGAATGTGCGGTTAAGAGCGTAGAAAACATTTCTCAAGCGATAGAGCATATTCAAAAACATTCATCCCATCATACTGATTGTATTATTACGTCGAGCGATGAAAAAGCTAAACTTTTTGTTCGCTCTGTTGATTCTGCAGATGTTTTCGTAAATTGTTCAACCCGTTTTGCTGATGGCTATAGGTTTGGTCTTGGTGCTGAAGTTGGTATTTCAACATCTCGTCTTCATGCACGAGGCCCTGTTGGACTAGATGGTTTGATGACGACTAAGTGGGTTCTTGTTGGACACGGTGAATGTGTTAGTGATTACTCCTCAGGTGGAACCAAAACTTTCCACTTTAAGGAGGAAAAAGTATGAGAGATTTTTCTTCCGTTAAGAGAATTGTTATAAAAATAGGCACTAATCTTATTAGTACAAAAAGCGGTGTAAATAAGGAAAGAATAAAGGAGATAGTGGAGCAAGTAGCAAAACTAAGAGAAGAGGGCTTACAGATTTTAATAGTATCTTCCGGTGCTGTTGGTCTTGGTGCAAAAGCTTTAAATCATAAAAATGAGGTTAAATATATTGCTCTTAAGCAAGCATGTGCTTCGATTGGGCAACCTGAGCTTATGGCTGCATGGGCTAAAGAATTTAAAAAATACAACCTTCTTTGTTCTCAGATTCTCATTACCCGTTCTGTTCTTAATAATCGTAAAAGCTATAATAACCTTCGCACAACTGTTATGACACTTTTAGATTTGGGTGTAATTCCTATCTTCAATGAAAATGATGTAATTTCTACCTCTGAAATTAATAATGTTTTTGGTGATAACGATAGAATGAGCGCTTATGTTGCTAGTAAGATAGATGCCTCTCTTCTTCTCTTGCTAACAGATATCGACGGACTCTATACAGATAATCCAAAAACAAATAAAGAAGCAAAGCTAATTACTGAGCTTGATGAGATTGATTCTACTGTCCTTTCCTGGGCAAGAGGTAAGGGCTCAACATTCTCTACTGGAGGAATGAAGACAAAGCTCCTTGCCTCCCAAATTGCTCAAAAGGGTGGTTGTGGCACTATTATAGCTTCAGGCGAAGAAGAGAATGTAATTCTAAAAATAATGGGAGGAGAAGAGGTTGGAACTTATATAAGGCCAATGGGACGTATTTCTCAAAGAGAGAGATGGATTATTAATACTCCCTCTAGTGGCTCTATTACAGTAGATAGCGGGGCAGAAAAAGCACTTATTATTGGGCACAAGTCTCTTTTGCCTTCTGGAATAGTAAAAATTGATGGAGTTTTCAAAGAAGGAGATGTCGTCTCGATTCTCTCTCCTAATGGGGAAGTTATAATGAAGGCCATTTCTTCCTTTAATTCTTCCGAGCTACTTTTAATAAAAGGTCACTCTTCTAGTGAAATAAATGCTATGATAGGAGAGAAGCACAAAGTTGTTTTTCGCCCGGAGGATGCAGCAATAAATGAGTAGCTATCGAATGGTCTTTAGAAAACAGGATTTAGGTTTTCGAATTTCATCGCTATATAAGCAAAAACAATTTGCTGTTGGTATATTAGATTTTGGTACAAAAGAAGAATTAGAGAGAACCATTGAGTGGTACTTAACTAATATGAATCTCTCTCTTCATGTTCTTACTACAGAGTTTAAATTAGAAGAATATGGAATACATACTAAGTATCCAGAAGTAACATTTATTGCTTTTGCTAATGACACAACTACAGGTGAATATATCGACGCAATGGCCAATGAGTGCTACACAGATTATTTTTTAATTGTTCGTAGTGACATGGAATTAATTGCTTTTGATGGCTCAGCAATTCTCTCTTTAATGACAGGAAAAGATCATCCAATAGTTGTTTGTCCAATTCTTTTAAGCTCGGAAGCTGAAGTTCTCCCTACAATTAGGTCACCATACATAAGAGGAAAAGAAGTTGATCCTCAATCTTTCCAACCTGATTTAGATACTACTGACGATGAGAGAACGCTATATCCTGTCCTTGCAATTGGTCTTTATGATAGGGCACTTTTTCAGCGTCTTAGAGGATACGATACAGAGATACTCAGCGAATACTACCAAACTCTTGATTTGGGTACACGTTCTTGGCTTTTTGGCTATAGCATTAAGCTTACACGCTATCTTGCCTTCCGCTTTCCAAAGCGAGTATCTGTTATTGAGGACAGATCAGACTGCATAGGCATGAATAGATTCTACACCAAAGCACTTTCGATTAAGAGAATTGCAGGAAAGAATCTTGTAACAAAATGGAAGCCTTATGTTGATAAAGAAGCTCTAAATGGTGAAGTAAAGAAGAAACAGATTAATCTTCAGAAAATAGATTTCTTTACTTTATGTGAAAAATGGGATGATCCGGAGCTATAAACGTTAATTTGAAATGTTAAGAAAAAGGTCGTAAAGAGTGCCTTAAAATCGTTTAAAGTGACTTTACTAAATTAAGAGTTAACCTTTTTATCTCTTTTTATTATATAAATATTTGACGCTTACTACCCAAATATACTCTGCGAAATTTGAAGTTTTCCTTCACAAATCAGAGAATTATATTGTTTTTGCGTAGAAGAGATGATAAAACATAGATAAATTAGTTTGTGATGGAAGCGAGGATAGTCAAAATGGGTGTTTCTTACAAGAAGCTATTTAAGTTGCTTATCGATCGGGGCATGAAAAAGAAGGACCTGCAAGAGACTGCTGGACTCAGCCCTGCGTCCGTTACAAAGTTAGCTAAGAACGAATATGTACGGTTGGATGTCCTTGTGAAGGTCTGCGGTGCATTGAACGTCGATATCGGTGACATCATGGAAGTCACCAAAGGCAATTAATAGCATTATTAAATAGCGTAAGTTTATTTTTATAAAAGTCCGCAGCCATGTTGCGCTCTTTTATCCACATTAACTTCCGATATTTTTGGGTTATCGGAAGTAACCGAAGGAGGCATTGGCATGGGTGACCTTATGAAAAAGCATGAAATGACTGAGGAAGACATCAAGCTTCAGTTCATTACCCCAGCCATTGAGGGTGCTGGCTGGGACAAACAAAAGCAGATCCGCATGGAGTACAACTTCACGGACGGTCGTGTCATCGTCCGCGGAAATGTCACTGCCAGAGGAAAAAGAAAGCGCACAGACTATCTGCTTTACTACAAGCCCAATATCCCGCTGGCTATCGTCGAGGCAAAGGATAACAAGCACAGCATTGGCGCTGGAATGCAGCAGGCCATTGAGTATGCCGAGGTTCTTGACATTCCATTTGTGTACAGTTCGAATGGCGACGGTTTCTTGGAACATGATATGAAGTCAGGCAAAGAGCGTGAACTGACGCTTGAGCAGTTTCCTTCACCACAGAATCTTTGGCAGCGTCATATCGGCGACGAACACTTCACGCCAGAGCAGGAGCTGCTCATCACCGAACCGTACTATTTTCAGCCGGGTGATAAGACTCCTCGCTACTATCAGCGTATCGCCATCAATCGCGTCATTGATGCAGTAGCCCGTGGGCAAGACCGTATTCTCCTCGTCATGGCGACCGGTACCGGTAAGACCTATACGGCGTTCCAGATTATCCATCGTCTTTGGAAATCCGGCCGAAAGAAAAAGATTCTGTTCCTAGCTGACCGCAACATCCTCGTTGACCAGACCATGCAGCAGGACTTCAAGCCGTTTGCAAAGGTCATGACAAAAATCGAAGGCAAGAAGCTGGATAGCTCCTATGAGCTGTATCTGTCCCTCTATCAGCAGCTGGCCGGTGATGAGAATGAGGAGCCCTTCCGTGCATTCCAGCCGGATTTCTTCGACCTGATTGTCATTGACGAGTGTCACCGTGGCAGCGCCAAAGAGGATTCCCGTTGGCGCAGGATACTCGAATACTTTCACAGCGCCACGCAAATCGGCATGACCGCCACGCCTAAGGAAACGAAAGAGGTATCAAACATCTCTTACTTCGGTGAACCCATCTATACATACAGCCTGAAACAGGGTATTGATGACGGATTCCTCGCGCCGTACAAAGTTCTCCGTGTCGGCTTGGACAAAGACCTGGAAGGCTGGCGTCCCACGGCAGGACAGCGGGATATCTATGGCTACGAAATCGATGACCGCGAGTACAACACCAAGGACTACGACAAAAACCTTATCATTGATGAACGCACCGCAGCGGTAGCAAAGCGCGTTACTCGCTTCTTGAAAGAGAACGACCGCTTCGCCAAGACCATCGTTTTCTGCGTGGATATTGACCATGCGGAGCGGATGCGACAAGCACTTGTAAACGAGAACAGCGACCTGGTGGCGGAGAACGACAAGTATGTCATGCGTATCACAGGCGATAACGCCGAGGGGAAAGCACAGCTTGACTACTTTATCGCCGAGGACAGCAAATACCCTGTAATCGTAACGACCTCCAAACTGATGACGACTGGCGTAGACTGCAAAACGTGCCGGCTCATCGTTCTGGACAACAACATAAACTCCATGACCGAGTTCAAGCAGATCATCGGTCGTGGCACACGGCTCAAGCCAGACTATGGTAAAGAGTATTTCACCATCATTGATTTTCGAAATGCCTGTCGCCTGTTCGCAGATCCGGAGTTCGATGGTGACCCGATTGTTGTCATTGACGATGGCGACGATAACCCAGGTGTTCCTAGCGACGATCCTCCCGTGACAGGTGATCCCCCGCATAACGGAAATGGGCGCGGTGGTGAACCAGCTGAACCGCATCATAAATTCCGAGTGCGTGGCGTGGAGGTTGCGATTCTGAATGAACGTGTCCAATACTACGATAAGGACGGAAAGCTCATCACAGAAAGCGTGACGGACTACTCCAAAAAGAACATTCTTGGCGAGTATGCCACCTTGGATTCCTTCCTCCGAGCTTGGAACTCCGAGGAGAAGAAGCAGGCCATTATCGACGAACTACAGGAACGCGGCGTTCTTCTAGAAGCGTTGCGACAAATTGCCGGGAATAAGGAGGATATTGACGATTTCGACCTCATCTGCCACATCGCCTACGATAAAGCACCGCTGACGAAGGCCGAGCGGGCGAACAATGTCCGTAAGCGCGGATACCTCTACAAGTATTCCGGCTTGGCACATGATGTTCTGAGTGCGCTGCTGGATAAATACATGAACGAGGGAATCCAGGACATCGAGAACCTCGAGATTCTGTCCAATGACCCGTTCCGTAAATTCGGCACCCCCATGAAAATTACAAAGCTGTTCGGCGGAAAAAACGGATACATTCAGGCAATCCACGATTTACAGAAGGAAATCTACGCTGCGTAAGGAGAAAATGAGATATGAGTTTGAACAACCTGGTAAAGCGCCTGCAGGATATCATGCGCAACGATGCGGGCATCAACGGCGATGCCCAGCGCATCGAGCAGATGGTTTGGATTCTCTTTTTGAAGGTTTATGATGCCAAGGAAGAAATTTGGGAGTTTTACGACGAGAATTACACCTCCATCATTCCGGAGGAGCTGCGTTGGCGTAATTGGGCCGTTGACCACAAGGATGGCAAAGCGCTCACCGGTGATGCACTTCTGGATTTCGTGAACGGGAAGCTGTTCCCGACCCTCAAGGCCATCGAAATCGATGAGAATACCCCCATGAGCCAGATCATTGTCCGCACGGCTTTCGAGGACAACAACAACTACATGAAGGACGGCATCCTGCTCCGCCAAGTTATCAATGTCATTGACGAGATCGACTTTGAGGAGTACGAGGACCGTCACGCCTTCGGTGAGATTTACGAAACGATCCTCTGCAGTCTGCAGAGCGCCGGTAACTCCGGTGAATTCTACACGCCCCGTGCGGTCACGGACTTTATGGTGCAAAGGATCAAGCCAAAGCTCGGCGAGTTCATTGCGGACTTTGCCTGCGGCACCGGCGGCTTCCTTACCTCTGCTCTGAAGGTGCTGGATGCCCAGGTGCAGACTGTCGAGGACAGAACGGTTTACAGCAACTCCATCTACGGCATTGAAAAAAAGGCTCTTCCGTTTCTTCTGTGCGCCACAAATATGCTGCTCCACGACATCGACAATCCTCGCATTATCCACGGCAATAGCCTGGAAAAGAATGTGCGTGAGTACAAAGAGAGCGACCGCTTTGATGTCATTCTGATGAATCCTCCTTACGGTGGAAACGAAAAAGAAGGCGTGAAGCAGAATTTTCCGGCTGACCTCCGCAGTAGTGAAACCGCCGACCTTTTTATGTCTGTCATCATGTATCGGCTGAAGCAGAACGGTCGGTGCGCTATCATTCTGCCGGACGGCTTTCTGTTCGGCACAGATAATGCCAAAAAGGCGATCAAGGAAAAGCTGCTCTCTGAGTTTAACCTCCATACGGTCATCCGTATGCCTCACAGCGTTTTTGCGCCGTACACCTCTATCACGACAAACATTCTGTTCTTTGACCGTACACATCCCACGACCGAAACCTGGTTCTATCGTCTGGATATGCCGGAGGGATACAAAAACTTCTCCAAAACGAAGCCCATGAAGCTGGAGCACTTTGCCCCGGCCGTCGAGTGGTGGGATAACCGTGAGGAGATCACCCTTGACGGCTTCGACAAGGCGAAGAAGTACACCGTCGAGGAACTGAAAGCACGGAGCTATAATATCGACCTTTGTGGCTATCCTCACGAAGAGGAGGAGATCCTGCCGCCGAAGGAACTGATTCAGCAGTACCAGGAGAAGCGGGCCAGCTTAAACGCTGACATTGACCGTATCCTTGCCCAAATTACCGATATCCTTGGCATTGACATTACGGAGGAGGGGGACGAATGACTGCGCAGCAACTGAAAAACTCTATTCTCCAGATGGCTGTCCAAGGCAAGCTCGTGCCGCAGGACCCGAATGACGAGCCCGCCAGCGTTCTACTGGAACGCATCCGTGCGGAGAAAGAGCGGCTCATCAAAGAGAAGAAGATCAAGCGTGAAAAGAACCCCTCCGTCATCTTCAAAGGTGCCGATAATACTCCTTATGAGAAAATCGGCGATGAAGTACGGTCGCTGGCGGATGAGGTACCGTTTGACATCCCCAAAAGCTGGGAGTGGATTCGATTTAAAGATTTAGTTAATTATTCAATTGGAAAAACGCCACCGCGGAAAGAGGCGGAGTATTGGAGCAATGGTACGCTCCCTTGGGTTTCTATTACTGACTTAGTGGCAGATGGGACTGTAAATGCAACTAAAGAATGTATCAATAGCTTTGCTGCTAAAAACACATTCAAAGGAAAAATCAGCAAGGCCGGTACTTTGTTGATGAGTTTCAAATTAACGGTCGGAAAGGTGTCAATATTGAGGATTGATGCATTTCATAACGAAGCCATTATTTCAATATACCCATTTGTTGATCCCGATAAGATATCTACAATGTTTCTGTTCGCTACACTACCACTCCTCTCGCAAAGCGGTGATACCAAATCTGCAATCAAAGGTAACACTCTTAACTCGGATAGTTTGGATGCCATACTGATTCCGTTGCCACCAATAATGGAGCAGAAACGCATTTTTGATAAGCTGCATGAATTGATTACTCCATTGCTCGATTATGGTGTAGCGGAGCAGAAGGTAACTGACCTCAACGCATATTTTCCTGAAGCTCTCAAGAAGTCGATACTTCAGGAGGCAGTCCAAGGAAAATTGGTGCCACAAGACCCGTCTGACGAGCCAGCAGAGGCTCTGCTGGAGCGTATCCGGGCGGAGAAGCAGCGTCTCATCAAGGAAGGGAAAATCAAAAAGGACAAGCACGAATCCGTCATTTTTAGACGGGATAATTCTCATTATGAAAAGCGTGGCTCAGAAGAGGTCTGCATCGACGATGAGATACCGTTTGAAGTTCCATTCTCTTGGGCTTTAATAAGATTGGACGACATAGGTATCTATAGAAAGGGTCCCTTCGGTAGCAGCTTAACCAAAAGTATTTTCGTACCAAAGGGTGCTGATACTATAAAGGTTTATGAGCAAAAAAACGCTATTCAAAAGGACCACGCCATTGGAACATATTACATTACACGCGAATACTACGAATCGAAAATGAGAAGTTTCACAGTCGAGCCAGGTGATATTCTTGTTAGCTGTGCAGGAACCATTGGGGAAACTTATGTCCTACCAGAGCAGATTGAGCTTGGCATTATAAATCAAGCTCTTATGCGAATGACAATTTTTGCGCCGATAAATTTGGATTACTTCCTCCTGTATTTCGACTATGTCCTAAAGCAGATGGCAAAAGAGAGCAGTAAGGGTTCTGCCATAAAGAACATACCACCATTCGAAATATTCAAGAAACTAATTCTGCCACTCCCACCATTAGAGGAACAAAAACGCATAGTCTCGAAAGTGCGTGAGCTCGAAAGTCTCTGCAATTCGCTATGTTCATAAACTCATTATTCTCATTATGAGAAGTTGGACGGCGTGGAGCGCTGTATCGATGATGAACTGCCGTTTGAGGTACCAGATTCGTGGGAGTGGGTACGGCTCGGAACCATATTTCAACACAACACAGGAAAAGCCTTAAACGCTTCAAATCGGGATGGTGAAAAGCTCACCTATATCACGACCTCCAACTTGTACTGGGATTGCTTTGTTTTGGATAACCTTAAAACCATGCCCTTTACGGATTCGGAAGTCGACAAATGTACAGTACAGCACGGCGATCTCTTAGTCTGTGAGGGTGGAGATATTGGTCGTGCAGCTATCTGGGGAAGCAACGAACCCATGCGTATTCAGAATCACATTCACAGGCTACGAGCTTATGCGCCTATCTGTATTCGGTTTTTTTACCACCTCTTTTACCTTTACAAAGGCGCAGAGTGGATTGGCGGAAAAGGTATTGCTATTCAGGGCCTATCCTCCAATGCAATCCACAATTTGCTATTCCCACTACCGCCACTCCACGAACAGAAGCGCATTGTCAACGCCATTGACACATCACTCGGCATAGTGCAGAAATTGTAAAACAACCAGGCATACGCCAAAGTCGTGCATATGCCTGGCTTTTATTTTACCATTCTATTACCTCATCAACGATGGCTCGTTGCTCGGTCGATGTTTTGCGGAGATAAATGCGGGTGGTTTCTATGCTTTCATGTCCCATAAGGTCGGCAAGGAATGCGATATCATTGCAGCGCTCCAAGAAGCTCTTTGCAAAGCGGTGACGGAAGGAGTGTGGGTATACAACGACATGGTCGATACCATATCGGACTGCCAACTTTTTTAATTGTCCAGAGATGCCTCTGGTTGTGATTCTATCCCCGTATTTGTTCAAAAAAATGAAGCCACTTTCTTGGTGCTTATCGTTCAGCCAAGAAAGGGCTTCATTTTGTAGAGCCTTGGGTATGTATATTCGTCGGAGCTTACCACCCTTCGAGCACAAATCCAAATGCCCTAGCTTAATGTGTTCCACCTTGATCTGTATGAGCTCACTGACCCGCGCGCCGGTTGCGGCTAGAAAGCGTATTACAAAATACCAGAAAAGCTCATCATCCCTTTTGAGGGATGTTTTGAAATACTCGTAGTCGGCTTCGCTGATGACATTCTCTAGAAAGGCTTTCTGCTGCACTCGCACAAACGGCATTTTCCAGCCCTCTTTGCCGACGCTCTCCAAGTAGCAATTGATTGCCCTCAGACGCAGATTGACGGTCTTGGGCTTGTAGTTCTCTATCAACCACACCTTGTACGTCCGCAGGTTCTTTTTTGTGACACCGTCGTACTGCGAGCTGTATTGCCGAATGGCAAAAAGGTACGAGGATATCGTGTTTTCCGAGAGGTTTGTGCCTCTCAAGTGTCTTTCGAATTCTTCTATCATAGTGAAAAACCTCCTTTCACTATGATATTATACCGCGTTCCTTTTACAGCCCTCTGACCAGCGGGAGCAATTCCTCAATCCGCTGGACGATCCGGCGCTGTTCAGCGAGTGGTGGCAATGGGATGAGAAAGCGTTCAATTCTGGCTATTGCCAGCTTGGGTTGCCCGACCTGCGTTGTTGCTTCTGTAATTTGCTCTTGAATCATCCCGGACTGAAGCACTTTAATGAGCCAATTCTGATTCACACCGGCGAGAACAAGCCTATCTGCATTTTCGGTCAGATTTGCGCCGTCGAGTTCGTCTGGGATTTTTCCGACTCGTCCAATCGTCCCAGCAACAGTGATGAAAACATCAGCCTTATTGATTATGTATCTTGAAATTGAGGGATAAATATCTTCTGGGACATACAATAGTCGGTCGGTTGATACTCCGCCATCCTTCATATCTGACACTCGGATATAGACATGACCCGTGTTGCATTCGGTCAGTTTCCTGCCCGCAGGAATTCTCTTGCCACCCAGCACTGCAGCTATTGTTCCAAGGCGACACCAGCACCAGTTTTCGGGTATCTCAAACGGCAGTTCATCGTCGATACAGCGCTCCACGCCGTCCAACTTCTCATAATGAGAATTATCCCGTCTAAAAATGACGGATTCGTGCTTGTCCTTTTTGATTTTCCCTTCCTTGATGAGACGCTGCTTCTCCGCCCGGATACGCTCCAGCAGAGCCTCTGCTGGCTCGTCAGACGGGTCTTGTGGCACCAATTTTCCTTGGACTGCCTCCTGAAGTATCGATTTTTTGAGCATATCTGGAAAGTGGCAATTCAGCTGATCTACGGCCGACTCCACTTTGCCGTACTCATCGACATATGGAACAACTCTCTCAATCAAATCAGCAATTCGCTGTTGTTCGGCAAGAGGAGGGATGGGTATGAGCTGTTTTTTTAACGTTTCAGCTGTAATGGCAACAAAGGTGGTGCCTGTTGCTTGCTTAACAAAGGTATTCTCGTATGTGGCCAAAAGGTAATATGCGAATAATAACGGCATTCCTGCAAGAGGATTAACTGCACACAAACCTCTGCCGATACAAAGCTCCCTGTCTGTAATATTAACTTTACCAACAGGAGCACGCACACATAAAAGCACTGAGTTTTCTGGAGCGAATTTTGTTGGCGAAGAAGTATATTGGTCTGATGCTTTAATGTACTTTTCGCCAAAGAATACTTTTCCTTGATGGAACTCTGTTCCATTGCAATTTTCAGAAACAGTGTTTCCGGCTGGGGACTGACCCATTTCGATGGTAAAGGCGCTACCAAGCCGCACCCATTCCCATGAATCAGGGATGTCAAACGGTACCTCATCCGCCAGCGACCGTACTTCATCGCCGATTTTCTCATAAGGAGTATTATCAGAAGAACTCGGCTGTTTAACGAATACTAGGGTAATTCAACGATTACCCCAACCGTTAAACAATTACAACAGCATAGAAGTCCGTAACCCCTCTAAAATGCACAAACTTCCCAGAATAAACGCATGAAATAATTAGAGCTAATTTTTAAACATTTAAACGAGAAA
>ERZ808266.160-NODE-160-length-27534-cov-5.709233_pt1 | contig 27534 bp, 19 predicted proteins | sample MGYA00521278_ERZ808266 | MGnify/ENA primary metagenome ERZ808266 (study PRJEB31516, sample SAMN03275591) | gut metagenome | biome: mammalia-associated habitat; material: feces | host: Papio cynocephalus | place: Kenya | collected 2012-08-02 ... | reverse complement strand
TCGGTATGTTCTCATCGAAGCCACCACCGGTAATGTGGGCGACTCCGTGCACGTCACAGTTGCGGATAACATCGAGAACCTGCTTCACGTAGATTCTGGTCGGAGTCAGAGCGACAAGGCCGAGCGGCTGGTCGGACTCCAGTTCAGGATAGACCTTGAACAGATCCAGATTGTTGTCAGAGAAAATCTTACGGACTAGGCTGAAGCCGTTGCTGTGGACTCCTGTAGAGGCTATCCCGACAAGGACATCTCCGGCCTTGACCTTCGTGCCATCAATGAGCTTGGATTTCTCCACGACACCTGTGGTGTAGCCTGCGATGTCATATTCACCGTCCTCATACATTCCAGGCATCTCGGCTGTCTCTCCGCCAACGAGGGCGCAGCCAGCCTGACGGCAACCGTCCGCGACTCCGGCCACGATGGCCTCTACCACCTCCGGACGGGTCTTTCCCTGAGCCACATAGTCAAGGAACACAAGCGGTTCCGCTCCCTGGGCCAGAACATCGTTCACGCACATCGCCACGGCGTCGATGCCGATGGTGTCGTGCTTGTCCATCGCGAACGCCAGCTTGAGTTTCGTGCCGACTCCGTCTGTACCGCTGACAAGGACCGGTTCCTTGATGTTCAACTTTGAAAGATCAAACATACCTCCGAACGATCCGATGTTCCCCATCACGCCAAGCCTGTCGGTCGACGCCACGTGTTTCTTGATCCTGCGTACGACATCGTAACCTGCCTCGAGGCTGACACCCGCCTTCTCGTAATCAACTGCCATAGTAGTAATTATTATAATTTATTATCTATCAATATATTCAAAAGACAAAAGATAAACTCTTCGACTAAAATTTATGCTCCTCGTTGACCTCCTCGATGCTGGAGTAGAGGGCGGTCGGGTAATTGCCGTTGAAGCAGGCCAGGCAAAGGTCGCTGCGGTGACCGGCCTCAAAAAGGCCCTCCTCGGAGAGGAAAGCAAGCGAATCGGCCTCGATCGCCTGCCTGGCCTGCTCCAGATTCCTTGAGGAGCAGAGAAGTTCCTTGTGCGTGGACATATCGACTCCGTAGAAGCACGGATTCTTGATCATCGGGCTGGCGATTCTCATGTGGACCTCTTTCGCCCCGGCCTCGCGGAGCATGCGAACAATCCTCAGGGACGTGGTTCCGCGCACGATTGAGTCGTCCACCAGAATTATCCTCTTGCCCTTCACGATGGTACGCACCGGAGACAATTTCATCTTCACGCCCTTGTCCCTCATCTCCTGCGACGGCTGGATGAAAGTCCTGCCGATGTAGCGGTTCTTGATGAGGCCCATCTCGCTCGGAAGGCCACTCGCCTCGGCGTAACCAGAAGCGGCACTTAGGCTGGAATCCGGAACTCCGACCACAATGTCCGCGTCCACATGCGATTCCCTGTAAAGGATCTTTCCGCTTTCCTTTCTGAAAGAGTGGACGTTGCGGCCTTCGATGTCGCTGTCCGGACGGGAGAAGTAGATATATTCCATGGCGCACATGGCGTGGCGCTGGTAGTCTGAATATTTCCGGCTCCGGATCCCGTGATGGTCGATTGTGATGACCTCACCAGGCTCCACATCGCGGACAAACTCCGCTCCGACAACGCTGAACGCGCAGGTCTCGCTGCTGAGGACATAGCCGTCGCCGATCCGCCCGATGGACAGAGGCCTTAGGCCGTACTTGTCACGCATGGCGTAAATCCGGTGGTTGGTCATGACTAGAAACGCGAAAGCCCCTTCAATCATATTCAGGGCCTCCATAATAGGGTATATTCTCGGACTGTTCCTTTCAACCGGCTCCTTCTTGATAAGGTGCGCCAGAATCTCGCTGTCGGAAGTGGACTGGAAAAGGCTGCCGCGATCCTCCAAGTACTTCCTCAACTGGGCGGAATTCACCACGTTGCCATTGTGTACAAGGGCGAAATCCCCAGTGTTGTGCTTGAACAGGAACGGCTGGACATTCTCTATGCCTCCTCCTCCGTGTGTAGAATAACGCACATGGCCGATCGCCATGTCACCGTGCAGAGAACCGAGGTTCTCACTGTTGAAGACTTCGGTCACGAGTCCGAGTCCCTTGACCCGGTGAAGTTCTCCATTATCGTTGACCGAGACGATTCCGCAGCCTTCCTGGCCGCGATGCTGAAGTGCATGGAGACCGTAGTAGGTCACCTCGGCGGCGTGAGGGACACCCCAGACACCGAACACCCCGCATTCTTCTTTAAGTTCCTTTGAAAACATATTCCTTTCGCGGACTAGGCAGCCATTGATGGGACAATCCCTTAACGCTTGCCAAAGTACAAAGATAACGAAATATTCGCCTTGGGGCAAAAGAAAATGCAGTCCGCCTATTTCAAGAACCGTCTCAAGCGGATATCACATAAGCTCTGAAACAAAATAACAGAACAGGGCTGTGGTATTTAGCCAATCACTGCCTTTCAATCCGGGCGCCCAGGGCGTTCAGGCGGCCGTCGATGTCCTCGTACCCGCGGTCAATCTGCTCCACATTACCGATGACACTGGTCCCGTCGGCGGACATCGCGGCGATCAGCAGAGCTATTCCGGCACGGATGTCCGGCGAAAGCATCTTGCCGGCGCGAAGACGGAAATTATGGTCGTGGCCGATCACCACAGCGCGGTGCGGATCGCAAAGGATGATCTGGGCACCCATGTCGATGAGCCTGTCGACGAAGAACAGACGGCTCTCGAACATCTTCTGGTGGATGAGCACACTGCCTCGGCACTGCGTGGCGACAACCAGCATGACGGACAGCAAGTCCGGTGTGAGCCCAGGCCAAGGCGCGTCCGATATCGTCATTATCGAGCCGTCCAGAAAAGAGTCTATCACATAACTATCCTGAGCCGGCACGAATATGTCATCCCTTATCTGTTCCAGCCTGACTCCAAGACGGCGGAATGACTCTGGAATGATGCCCAGATTCTCCCACGACACATCCTTGATTGTCACCGAACTGCGGGTCATGGCCGCCATGCCTATGAACGAGCCGACTTCTATCATGTCCGGAAGTATCTTATGAGACGCGCCGTGAAGAGATTTCACTCCTCTAACCCTCAACAGATTGGATCCTATGCCATCAATCATCGCCCCCATGGAGACCAACAGTCTGGAGAGTTGCTGGACGTACGGCTCACATGCCGCGTTGTAGATGACCGTCTCCCCTTCGGCCAAAGCCGCCGCCATAAGTATGTTCGCGGTTCCGGTCACGGAAGCTTCGTCCAGAAGCATACGGCTGCCTTTCAATCCCGCCGGAGCGGAGAGGGAGAAGGCTCCGGCCACGCTGTCATATTCAGCGGCAGCCCCAAGGTTCATGAATCCTTGAATATGCGTGTCCACACGACGGCGGCCTATCCTGTCTCCGCCCGGCTTCGGGAAGAACGCATGGCCGAACCGTGCGAGCAGCGGTCCGACGACCATCACTGAGCCTCTCAGAGACGCGCATTTGCCTATGAAGTCCGGACTGGACACATACTCAGTGTCAATGCTGTCAGCCTTGAAACTGTAACAACCCTTCTCCAATCTGACGACCTTGACCCCCATTCCTTCAAGGAGGAGGATGAGGTTATTGACATCCAGGATCTCCGGGACGTTGGAAATGACAACTTCATCTTCCGTCAGCAGGACAGCGCTGATGACTTCCAGAGCTTCATTCTTAGCCCCTTGAGGGCGGATCGAGCCACTCAGGGCGTGCCCGCCCTCAATGATAAATGAACCCATAATCTTAACGACTTATTCTAACAAAGTTATAACTTTGTGACAAAAGAACAAACAAATGATAAGCATAACACACGACCGGCCGCTCGGTGGCAGCAATACATTCGGGATGCGGGTATCCTGCCGCCTCTTCATTGAATATGACAGGCCGGAGGATCTGTTGAATCTCGATTTTGAGAATATTCCCCAGCCCGTCAAGCACATAGGATCAGGCAGCAACCTGTTGTTCACGGGCGATTTCAGAGGGACCATCCTGCACTCGAAGGTGGATTTCATCGAAAGGCTTTCCGATGATCTATTTTCTGTGGGAGCAGGGGTCGAGTTCGACCGTTTCTGCGAGTTCGCCGCGAACGAGGAACTCTGGGGTCCGGAGAACCTGTCCCTGATTCCGGGAGAGGTCGGAGCCGCTGCTGTGCAGAACATCGGAGCCTATGGCGTGGAGGCCAAGGACATCATCAAGACTGTCCATGCTTTCGACACCATCAATAAAGAATTTGTGAAGTTCGATGTGTCCGAATGCGGCTACGGCTACCGCGAGTCCAGATTCAAGGGTGACGACAAGGACCGTTTCATCATCACCCATGTTGTCTTCGGGCTTTCACGGGAGCCAAGGCCAAGACTGGACTACAGCAAGGCGCTGGGGGGCTCCTTGAAGAGCGATCCGTCATTGACTCCGAAGAAGGTCAGGGAAGCCGTGATCGCGATACGAAAAGAAAAACTGCCGGACCCGGCAGAAACCGGAAGTGCCGGGAGTTTCTTCAAGAATCCGGTCATCTCTATGGATGCCTTTGAAAGAATAGCCTCGAAATCCGATGCGGAAGTTCCGCACTATAAAGTTTCTGACGGCCTGGTGAAAGTTCCCGCCGCATGGCTGATAGAACAATGCGGATGGAAAGGCAGACGCCTTGGCGGAGCGGCGGTCTGGGCAAAGCAGCCTTTGGTCATAGTCAACGCCGACGGCAACGCCAGTCCGCGGGAGATTATGGATCTCGAAGAACAAATCCGGTCAAGCGTGCGCGGAAAGTTCGGTGTCACCCTCGACTGCGAGGTGGAACATCTTTAAGGCCGGTTGACGGTGGATCAGAGTTCTAACCGTAAATGTCCCTGAGCACCGCGAGCGAACGGACATTGACCGCCGACTCGGTGTGGTGTTCAATGTAATTGAGGATGCACTCGGCGATCTCATTGCGGTCGGAGCCTCTTAACGGGAGCAGCATCGCCTCGCCGAAAGGGCTGGTCAACAGGGACTTTATGTGGCAAAGGTGCTTGCCGGAGAATGGCGCGAGACCGATTGTGTCAGGATTGAATCCAAGTACGGTGCAGAGTTCCAGCAGGAACCAGAGGTGAAAATTGGCGAAGTCGCTCTGCAGGGTGTCCAGCGTCAGGATGGTCTTCTTCAGCCAGTCCGTCAACCCCTCCTCGTTGGTCTGATCCTTTATCACACGGAAGAGCACCTCACTCATAAAAAGGGTCATCGTGTTCTTATGAATATTCCCGCGAATCCCCACGAGCGGATTGACACTGACAAAGTTGCGCGCGAACCACAGATCCGATTTCGGGTTCTCCGTCACCTCGGACTCAAGAATATTCAGGGGCAGGAAAAGAGCCATCGCCGTCTTGGGACCAACCTTGACAAGGAAGCCCCGCCTTCCATACTCCCGGCTGAGGGTGTGCAGGACAATGGAATTCTCGCCGACTTTGGTGTGGCCGATGACAATGAGTTCAGCCTTTTCGCGCATTTGGTAACTGTTATAATAAGTTGCCGCTTACTTGGCAATCGCAAAAACTACCGATTATTGAACCACTGTGCCATCGCCCGGAGCGCCTTGCCTCGGTGCGAAATCTCGTTTTTCTGATCCTCTGTGATGTCAGCCGCCGTGAGTCCGGGATATTCATCCGGGATGAAGATCGGGTCGTAGCCGAAGCCCCCCCTGCCGGATTTCTCTCTGGCGATCGAACCTTCCATCGTGCCCTCGAACTGGTGCTCCTCGCCATTCAGGATGAGGGTCACGACACTGCGGAAGCGCGCCTTGCGGCTGATTTTCTGACCGGTCGCCTCCAACTTGGAGAGTTCAGAAAGCACCTTGTCCATATTCAGATTGAAATCTTTGGAAGGTCCTGCGTAACGAGCCGTATATACTCCAGGAGCACCTCCCAGCGCGTCCACCTCCAGCCCCGTGTCGTCCGCGAAGCAGTCGCACCCTTTTCTGTCGTAAATGTAGCGTGCCTTCTGGAGCGAGTTCTCCTCCAGGGTCTCCCCTGTCTCCGGGATGTCCTCCGTGATTCCGAAATCCGCCGGAGTAACCAGCTCAAATTCCTCGCCCAGAATCTCGGAAGCCTCTCTCAGCTTCCCCTGGTTGCCCGTCGCGAAAACTATTTTTGTCATGTTGTCTGAAAATCTGTTTGTACACTTCTGCAAATATCCGCAGAATGCATTGTTTTACCAAATTTCGAGCATTCAAATTAATCACGAAATGGAACTGATTTTGGAAATCCGGAAAAAAACTCCTACATTGCAGCGCAAAATGAGAAACACGTCCTTCATATCAATGATGTCCATGCGAATGCAACGCTAAGTTGCATTTGTTTCTCTTGTCCGTAACCGCCCGGGACGTGCGGCCGGAAAATTATCCAAAATCAATAATTGAACATTCCGATGTCACTTTGAGTGACGGAGAAAATTATGTGCGCCACGTTTCCGGTGGGCACGCAATCATATTTATTAAGAAAAATGTGCTGTTATGCAAAAACACGAATATATTCATAATCACAAGTTTGAATTTGAATGCGGCGACACGCTGCCCTCGATAAGGATGGCATTTCACACATCGCCGGTCAAAAATGAAAATGATTGGAAAAACGCTGCCGACGGGCGGAAAGTGGTGTGGATATGCCATGCGTTGACAGCTAATTCCGATGCCGAAGACTGGTGGCCGGGAATCGTCGGCCCCGGAAAGGTAATCGACACGGAAAAATACTTTGTCGTCTGCGTCAATGTCCTCGGCTCATGCTACGGCTCGTCGGGGCCTTCCGAGCGCAAACCTGACGGTGACAGATGCTTTCTTCTTGATTTCCCGAAGGTTACAATACGCGACATCGTGCGCGCCAACATCATAGTACGGAAACACCTTGGGATAGACCGCATTGACTTTCTCATCGGCAGTTCAATCGGCGGATTCCAGGCTGTGGAGTGGCTTGTGATGGAGCCGGAAGTGATTGAACGGGCGCTGCTTATAGCCACTTCAGCCCGGGTGAGCCCATGGCTCACGGCATGGGAGGAGGCACAAAGGATGGCAATAGAGGCAGACCCGACGTTCAGGCATCCGGAACTGCTGCTCAAGGACGGAGTGACCAACACCGGAAATCATTCAGACCTGCTTCTCAAGGGCGGACAGGCCGGACTGCGGGCGGCCAGGGCAATCGCGCTGCTTTCCTACCGCAGTTATGCAGGCTACAACGCCACACAGGCCGAAGCCGATGATGACACGCTCTTTGCCGGACGGGCAGCCTCCTATGAACGTTATCAGGGGAAGAAACTCGCTGACCGTTTCGATGCATACTCCTATTATTCCCTCTCACTCTCATTTGACAGCCATAATGTCGGCCGAGGCAGAGAAGGTGTCACGAAAGCACTTTCCGGCATCCGTGCAAAGGTCACGGCGATAGGCATCGACAGCGATGGCTGTTTTCCTCCGGAGGAAGTGAGGGGAATGACCTCACACATCCCAGACGCGGAATATTTCGAGATCTCATCGGCATTCGGCCATGACGGCTTTCTTCTTGAAAATGATCGGATAGGTGCGGTCATCAGAAGAATCTTCCCTTCAGAGCCAAAGCCAGAGACGGACAAAAAAGAATACAAACAATAAAAAATATTCATTAATATGCAGGTACTTAAATTCGGTGGCAGTTCGGTCGCGAATGCCACAAATATGGGGAAAGTCGCCGACATCGTCAGCTCGGCGGTGGAAAGAGACCGTACAATATTGGTCTGCTCGGCTATAGGCGGATTCACGGACGCTCTCATCAAGGCCGGTCATCTCGCCGCATCCGGGAACGATGAATATAAAAGAATCATTGACGAATATCAGCAAAGACATATCGAGATAATCCTGGAACTGCTGCCCCTGGAAAAGCATGAGGAACTTACCGGAATATGCCGGGAGTATTTCGACTCACTGCGAAGCATCATCCACGGGGTTCGCCTTCTGGGTGAGCTCAGCCAGACGAGCCTTGACGCGATAATGTCGTTCGGAGAGCTTTTGTCAACGAGAATCATCGCCGCAAAACTCGCGTCGGTCGGCATCTCGACAAAATGGGTGGACGCACGCCGGCTCGTCAGAGTCAGCAAACGGGTAGAGTTACCGGAAAACGTGGCCTCCACACATTCAGCGCCGGCGGTTGACACAAAGGCCACTGAGACCAATGTCAAAGACATGATTGAATCCAATCCGATCATATCCTTGTTCGTGATTCCTGGATTTGTCGCGTCCGACCCCCTTGGCAGGACAGCGACACTTGGCCGTGGCGGATCGGACTACACGGCTTCGCTGCTTGCGGTGTGCTGCGACGCGCGTCTTCTGGAGATCTGGTCAGATGTTCCGGGAATGATGACGGCGAACCCCAAACTCGCCCCGTCGGCAAGGACCATACGCAACATTTCCTACCGCGCCGCCCTCGAACTCTCACATTTCGGGGCGAAAGTGATCTACCCTCCAACCATTCAACCAGTTGTGGCGCAAGGTATTCCAATCTATGTCAAAGACACGTTCAATCCGTCCTCACCAGGAACATTGATCGAGAAGAACCCTCCGCGCGGAAAGGACAAGGTCATAGGGATATCCAATTCGGACAACATCGCACTCATCTCCCTTGAAGGCAGCGGGATGGTCGGGATACCCGGATTTTCCAGTCGGCTCTTCGAGACTCTCAGCCGCAGCGGAATCAACATAATCCTCATCACTCAAGCCTCTTCAGTGCACACGATGTGCATCGCAGTCTCAGAATCCGACGCCGACAAAGCCAAAGAAGAGGCCGATAAATGTTTCGCCTACGAAATCTCGCTCGGAAAGCTTAATCCTCTGAAAGTTGAAAAAGGTTATTCCATACTCTGTCTCGTCGGGGATGACATTATGAACCAGTACGGTACGACCGGAAGGCTGCTTTCGGCCCTCGGACGCCACAGTGTGCAGGTGCGTGCCATCGCGCAGGGATCATCCGAGAGAAACGTGTCCGTGATTGTCGCCTCGGAGGACGCGCCGGCGGCCGTGCGGCATATTCATCAGGAATTCTTCGAGACATCATCGGTAAGAGCGGTCAATCTGTTCATCGCCGGCTTCGGGACCGTTGGCAAGGCACTCCTTGGGATCATAAGTTCCCAGAGAGAGGGCATCGAGAGGAGGACCGGCAAGCGTGTCAATGTCATCGGGATAAGCAACAGTAGTCATTATATTCTTAATACAGAAGGGCTTGATCTGGCTACAGAATCCGGACACAATCCGACAGAGGCGACATTCAAGATAATTGACAAGGTCAAAAATCTGCTGGAAAGCGGTGAATCGGCTGCCGATGACGCTTACTTCGAGGCTCTGGCAGGCGTGTCGATGGAGAACTCCGTCTTCGTGGACTGCACCGCAAGCTCCGACATTTCCTACAAGTACATCAATCTGTTCAGACGTGGGTACTCAGTGGTCGCCTGCAACAAGATAACTTTCTCCGCGCCTTACAGGCAGTACTCAGCGCTGAAATCGGCGGCGCTTTCCACCGGTGCGTCACTCAAATACGAGACAACCGTCGGGGCGGCCCTCCCTATTTTGGAGTCCGTCAGGCGCTGCATCAACTCCGGCGACAGGATTCATCGCATAGAAGCCGTGCTGAGCGGGACGATGAACTACATATTCAGCACCTACAACGGTGGTCCGGCGGCAAACGGTTCCGAACCCACGTTCGCACAGGTCGTGAGGAACGCCCAGGAAGCTGGCTACACCGAACCGGACCCACGGCTTGACCTCAGCGGACGGGACGTGCTGCGCAAACTGATCATAATGGCCCGCGAGGCAGGGATCCCGATTGACGAGAATGACGTGGACTCCGTTCCTGTGCTCCCTGCGGAGTACTTCTCCGGAGATGTCAACGCTTTCTATAAGATGTTGGAAGACAATGAGGAGACCTTCTCGTCACATTGGAAAGAAGCGGCCGGAAAGGGCTGCCGCCAGCGTTTCATCGCAAGCATAGAGTCTGATGGCGATTCCGGTTACAGATGCAGTATGGGGCTGAGGGATGTCTCACAGGAACACCCTCTTTACAATCTTGCGGGGACGGACAATTCCGCGATCATCACAACCGACTTCTACCCTTCTCCGCTTGTGATCCAAGGAGCCGGAGCCGGAGCGTTCCAGACCGCGGGCGGAATCTTGAACGATATATTGCAATAAGGCAAAAGAATAGCGGAAAATACTTAAATTTGCAGGGTTGGCACGGGTGTTGCGCTCGTGCTTCGGCTCTGTCGCCATGAGAAGCGGAGGGCGGGAATATTCAGGAATATATTCAAAGAACATGAAAATCAAATCATTGATAGCGGCATCGCTGGCGGTAGTGGTCAGCTCCGCGGCGTTCGGACAGTCACAGAGTTTCAAACTCGGGAAATGGACCGAGATACAGAATTCCATCCTCAAGGAGCTCAACAGGTCTTATGTTGACTCGCTTCCTGTGGACAGGATCGAGAGGGCCGGCATCGACGCGATGCTGGAGAGTCTTGACCCTTACACGGTTTACATTCCGGAGGAGGAGAACGAGGATCTGATGATGATGATCAACAAGTCCTACGGCGGCATCGGTGCGCTCATCTACAAGCCTGAGAAGGACGGGAACGTCATCATCAACGAACCGTACAAAGGCTCTCCAGCCGAAAAGTACGGACTTCACTGCGGCGACGAGATCCTGGAGATAGACGGACAGAGCACCCACGGGCTGACCAGCCAGGAATGCTCAGACAGGATGAAGGGCAAACCGGGCACCACAGTAAAATTCAAGGTACAGAAGGTGCGTTCGAAGGAAGTGGTGGAGATCGTGGTGACCCGCGAGAGAATCCATCTTCCTGACATTGAATATGCCGGAATGCTCAACGACACGACCGGGTACATCTACCAGAGCGGATTCACGGAGAATGTCTCCGGGGAGCTGCGCAACGCTTTCCTTAAACTCAAGAAACAGGGAATGAAGAAGTTGGTTCTCGACCTGCGCGGCAACGGAGGTGGTCTGATGAGCGAGGCGATCAACATCGTGTCGCTTTTCGTGCCGAAAGGTTCGATGGTAGTGTCATCGAAAGGGCAGGCCGCAGGCACGGAGATGAAGTACAAGACAACGTCCGAACCGCTTGACACAGAGATTCCCATCATCGTGATGGTGGATTCCGGCTCGGCATCGTCCTCCGAGATTGTGACCGGAGCGCTCCAAGATCTTGACAGAGCCACGGTAATGGGCACAAGGACCTTCGGCAAGGGGCTGGTGCAGAGCATCAGACCTCTGCCTTACAACGGCCAGCTGAAAGTCACAACCGCGAAATACTACACCCCTTCAGGCCGTTGCGTCCAAGCGATCGACTACTCGCACCGCAACGAGGACGGCAGCGTCGGGTATATTCCTGATTCCCTTACACATGAGTTCAAGACCGCCCATGGCAGGACGGTGCGCGACGGCGGCGGCATCACCCCGGATGTCACCATCGAAGGGCACGACTACAGCCGCCTGACATATTCACTCGTCTATTCAGGAATCATCCAGGAATATGTCCTTGACTATGTCCGTTCGCACGCAAGTGCAGACGAGGACTTCCACCTTGCCGACAAGGACTGGGCGGATTTTGTGGCGTTCGCCAAGACCAAGGACTTCGACTACCGCTCCAGCGCGAAGACCTACTTCGACCGGATGAAGAAGGAACTTGAGAAAGACGGCCTGTCAAAGAATATGTCAGCGGAGCTTGACGCCCTCCAGAAAGCGTTGGAGATGGACAAGGAGACCTTCCTGAAGATCAAGAAGGACGAGATCGTGCCGTTCATCGAGGAAGAGATCGCCGTCCGCTACCACTTCCAGGAAGCCGGCATCAAGGTTCGCCTCCGTTACGACGAGCAACTTCGCAAAGCCCTCGCCAGTCCGATGATCGAAATCTAAGAAGCTGTTTTGATTTGTTTGTTTGAAGGTTTGAGGAAGAAAATGAAGATTTTTTCACCTCAAAGAACATTTCAAACAAATCAAAACAGCTTCTAAGTTCCTAAATATCAAGATTCAGTTCAACCGGGCAGTGGTCCGAGCCAAGAATCTCGGAATGAATCTCGGTGGAGACGATCTTGTCTTTGAGAGAATCCGAGACAAGGAAGTAGTCAAGGCGCCATCCGACATTCTTCTCACGGGCGTGGAAACGGTAGGACCACCATGAATATTTCACCTCCTCCGGGTGCTGGAACCGCCAGGAATCCGTGAAGCCCGAATCCAAAAGCACAGAGAACTTGCCGCGTTCCTCATCGGTGAAGCCAGCGTTGCGTCGGTTAGTGTCCGGATTCTTGATGTCTACCTCATTGTGGGCCACATTCATGTCACCGCAGACCACGACACCCTTGCGGACGGCAAGGCCGGCGAGATATTTCCGGAAATCATCTTCCCACCTCATTCTGTAATCCAGTCTGCGCAGGCCGTCCTGCGAATTCGGGACATAGACGCAGACGAGGTAGAACTCCGGCATTTCCAGCGTTATGACACGCCCCTCATGGTCATGTTCCTCAACACCGATGCCATACTTCACCGACAATGGAGTGTGTCTTGAATATATCGCCGTTCCAGAATAGCCTTTCTTCTCGGCCGAATTCCAGTACGAAGTGTAACCGAGAAACTCCAGATCAAGCTGCCCTGGCTGCAGTTTAGTCTCCTGCAAGCAGAAAAAATCAGCGTCCAGAGTGTTGAAAACATCCTCGAACCCCTTCCCGGCGCATGCACGCAACCCGTTCACATTCCAACTTATAAATTTCATATTCATTTGTTATTCAAATCAACGCCAATACCGTTCGCTCTCGTTCCGGCCTGAACACACCTTCTTATCACTGAAAAAGATTGCCGATCCATCACGATCCGGAGAGGATCTTCCTGGCGGCAAAGGAGAGAGCCTCGTAGAAATCCTGGCCGAAGACAGAGGTCAAGGGTTCGCGGAGGAACTCGTAGACATGGACGCCCTCGCGACGGCCTTTCTCGTAGGCGTCCTTGCATATTCCCCAACGATGGAGGTTGAGTGCCTGGCCGCCGCCGGTGAGTTTTGTGACGCGAATCGGGTAGAGCCAGCATGACTGCGGCTTGCGGAACCTGCATGTTCCCTGGAAGAAGCATCTCTCGATGGAGCAGAAGCAGTTGCCATTCTCGTCGAAGGTGGTGTAGGCGCACTCCTCGGTCTGATCCACGACCGGGGTCACGATGTCTCCGTCACGGTCGATGGAGAAAAAGCCTTCCTTGTCAATCTGCGCGCGGCCCTGAGGCCTCATCAGTTTTGAATATACAGGGTAGTTCTCCTCCAGAGACTCCAACTCGGATTCCTCAAGAGGGGCGCCGCTGTCACCTATGATGCAGCAGCAACCCTTGCAGACTGCGTAGTCGCAGGCGAAATATTCAGTGACAACATCCTCTGACACAAGGACATCACCAATCTGGATAATGGTTCCGAACTTATTGTTTGACGACATATTCAATCCTCATTCCTTCGGACAGCACGCCGAAGATTTCCTTAACCTTGTCGGCAGAGACGCTGCCGATTCTGTTGTTATAACCGGTCAGCACATCCTTTCCGCCGGAATAGCGCATCAGGATTGCGTCCACATAATTCTTTGGATCAGCGAGATAAGTCGAGTAGCTGTTGGTCAGCAGAGACTTGCAGGAAGCCAACTCGGCGGCGTTCACCGGCTTGGAAAGCACGTCCTCGATCGTCTTTCTGGCGGCCACAAGGGACTTCATCGGCTGGTCTGAACCGCTGTCCACACCGTATGGAAGGCCGGACTCCGGCACAGGAGAGCACGTGAATATCAATTCCAAAGCCTCCTGAGGCCAGACACTGAAACGGTCGGTCATCCTGACACTGAACCCGTGCTCGGCCATCACGCCGGTCAGTCTGCGCTGGAGAGCCAGACCGGCCACCTTGAACGCCATGTAATTCTCGGTCGTGAACGGTTCGGCGCAGGCCATGCCTATGCTAATGCTCACCGGAGTCCCGATCCTGGAATATGTCGTCGCCCCAGTGCGCAGCTTATAAGGAGAGAACTGCCGCGCTGACAATGACTTGCTGACCCGGAATCCGCCAAGGTACTGACACAGGATCTTCTGCACTGACTCAGGTGAGAGGTCACCGGCAATCACAAGTACTCCGTCATTAGACTTGATGAACTGACTGTCAAAAAAATCATTGGCATCACGCATCGTTCCATCTACCAATCCGGACGGTGTCCTGACAGCGGAATAATCATAGTCAGGGTACATCAGGCTGTCCAGACAGGCCGGTTTGAGGGAAGCCAGTTCCATTTTACGCCACGACTCAAACGCCAGATCGGAAGCTCTTCTCTGATTAGCCACCGACAACAGGGATTTGAGGACCAAGGTAAGTCTGTTCGACGGAGCGCTGCCGGACAATCTCAAGTCTGAAGTCGACACCAAGCAGTCCATCTCCACTCCTTCTGTCTTCAATGTCTTTTCAAAATCACCGCCCGGCATCCCGGCGATGGCACAAAGCCCAAGCATATCGGAAAAGAACGCCCCCTCGCCCCGCCTCAGGTTACGGACCGTTGAGTACCCGCCTTTGATCATCAAAGAATAGTTGAACCGCCCCTTGGTGTCCATTTTCTTGAAAATAACCTTCATTCCATTGGAGAAAGTCCACATCTCGCCATCAGACACCGGTTCGGCGGCCACAGACCTCAACTTAACCTTGTTCTTCTCGTTCCACAAATCCGTGGAATCTCTCTGGCTTGTTTTCCATTGATATGTAGGCTTATGCAAAAGTGCCACGCCATCCCAGGCGGAACGGTACACGGACGGCCAGAACCATCCATCGTAATCTTGGATTCCACCGGTCCATGTCACAATGGAATTGTCCCCGTCACCCAGAAACGCGGACACGTAACTGTTGAAGAACTCAGTCTCAGCCTTCGGGGACATCTTCCTTGACGCGAAGAACGCCGCCTTCGTAGATGGCGTGGCCAGATCTGAACCGTAAAGGTACGATGACACGCAGCGCAGAACAAGGGCATCATTCGTCTGCGTCCTGAAAAAATCATTCAGGACGGAGTTGCGCGCGACCTTATATTCATCAATTCCGACACCTTTCGAACTTATCTCGGAAAGGGTAGAGACCACGGCCAGCGTCGCGGGCAGCAACAGGGAGCCTTTCGTTTTCACGCTGACGCGGAAACGCTCGTCCCCGGAACTTGCCGAACTTCCCTCATAGTCAATATCTAAAGCTTGAACGGGAATATTCCTGGACTGGAACGCCTCGCGCAGTCTGCCTGACACAATTTCCTTCAACGAACCCGAAAAGAGTTCCGAGATGAACGGCTGGATCGTGTTCATCTGGTCGTCAGGAGTTCTCGGCGAGCGAAAGTCCACTGTCACCGAAGCCTGATCAGACGGGATGAATGAATATTCCGTCTCCACGGATGGTATCCAAACATATTCCTTCCTCTTGTACGCCGGATTGCGGTAAGGTACCATCAAGGCGAAGACGTTCATTCTTTCCTTGATGGCGGCGGTGTTGATGTCGCCGGCTATGATGATCGCATGCTGGCGCGGCTGGGCGGAAATCAGATCAAACAGCATCAGAAGAGTGGTGTCAGACGCGGCCTGATCAAAGACCGGAACATCATCGAATCTGAATATGGTGGCATCGTCCCTATAGGAGATATACCCTTCAGGACGGCAGCCTATTCCTTTACGGGACAAAAATTTATATGGTATTGTCTTGTTGAAGTGGGGCAGGGACGAAAGTTCCTTTCGCGCGGACAAAGTGTCGCATGCGCCTTTGCGGACAAGGGCGAAGTCAGCGACTCCCTTCATCGAAGGATTCGTCACCAGATAGTATGATATTCCGTTGGCGAGACTGCCTGTCGTGACCGCTCCGTCCTTCTGGAGAACGGGCAGATCCTGCGCTGGCATCATTATTGAAAAACCGAGCAGCACAGAACACAAGACTGATTTGAAGATAGAATTACGCATCTTTGACACCTCCCGTTTAAGGCAAAATTAGCCAATAATGTGCAATTGACACAAAATTTTTATTACATTTGTGGTTATTGCTGTTATGAAGAATATAGTTAACATAATTTTTAATACGATGAAAAAGTTTATTCTCACGATCGCGGCCGCGTTTATGGCCGCAAGCATGGCTTCCGCTCAGGACATGGCTCAGGCAACTGAACTCTACAATAATGGAGCCACAGCCATCTCAATGAAGAATTGGGCAGAAGCCCTTGACTGCTTCCAGAAGGCTCTCGAAATGGGCAAGACCATAGGCGCTGACGCTGATGAGCTCGTGACCAACTGCAAGAACGCCATCCCAGGTGTCGCCCTTGAGATCGCCAAGGATCTGATCAAGGACAAGAAGTACGATGAGGCCGCCGCCAAACTTGACGAGGTCGAAAAAATCGCCACTGAATATGAAAACACCGAGGTTGTCGAAAGAGCAAAAGAGCTCGTTCCTCAGATGTGGATGCAGAAGGGTGTTGACGCACTCAAACTAAAGGATTTCGCCACCGCCGCTGACGGTTTCGCGAAGTCCTACGCCATCGACACGACCGCCGGCAAGACCGCTCTTTATCTTGGCCAGGCTCTCGGAGCACAGGGCAAGACCGAGGAGGCCATCGAGGCTTTCAAGCACGCGGCTTGGAACGGTGAGGAGGAGACTGCCAAGGAGCAGATTTCCAACATCTATGTAAAGCAGGCCAATGCAGCTTTCAAGGGAAGCAAGCTCGCTGACGCTGTCAAGGCCGCCGAGAAGGCCAACGAATATGCCGAGAACGCCACGGCCTACCTCATTGCCGGCCAGGCTTCCCAGAAACTCAGCAAGAACGCTGACGCCATCAAGTACTTCGAGAAGTACCTTGAGATCAAACCGGACGCGAAGAACGCTCCGGCCATCACCTTCACCGTCGCCGCTCTCTACCAGGGCGCGAAGAACAACGCCAAGGCTCTTGAGTTCTACAAGAAGGTTCAGGACGATCCTAAGTTCGGCGCACAGGCCAAGCAGATGATCGCTTCCCTCAGCAAGTAATACTTTCACCGCTTGCGGTGATGGTTCCTAGCGAAGGATAATGGTTCGCCATCTCGAATTACTTGCTCCGGCAAGAAACGCTGACATCGGCATCGCGGCGATAGACTGCGGTGCCGATGCCGTGTATATCGCCGGACCTGCGTTCGGGGCGCGTCAGGCCGCCGGAAACTCGATGGAGGACATCCAGAGGCTTACTGAATATGCCCACAGGTTCGGGGCGCGCATATTCCTGACACTCAACACAATTCTTTTCGATGATGAACTTGCGGAGGCCGAACGGTTGCTTGCCGGAGCGAAGGCCGCGGGGGTGGATGCCATCATCGCACAGGATCTTGCGGTCTGGAAACTGACAGACCTGCCGGTCCACGCTTCGACACAATGTGCTATAAGGACTCCGGAAAAGGCACGGCTTTACGAGAGCATCGGAGCTTCACGGCTTGTTCTGGAAAGGGAGATGTCCTTGGAACAGATCAAGGCGGTGCGCGAGGCCGTTGACTGCGAGTTGGAGTTTTTCGTGCACGGAGCCCTCTGCGTCTGCTACAGCGGACAATGCTACATGTCTGAACGGATCGCAGGTCGGAGTGCCAACCGTGGGGAATGCATCCAGGCTTGCCGGTCGCTCTACGACCTTGTGGATGGTTCCGGAAACGTTCTGGTGCGGAACAAGGCCTTGCTGTCGCTCAAGGACTACAACCTCAAGGACAGGCTGGCGGATCTTGCGGAGGCGGGAATATGCTCGTTCAAGATCGAGGGACGTCTGAAGAACATCTCCTACGTGCGGAATGTCGTGCGGGCATATTCATTGGCATTGGATGAGTTGGTCGCAACGAATCCGGAAAGGTACCGCAGGGTTTCGTCCGGGCGGTCGGAAGGCGGATTCACGCCGGATCTGGGAAAGACGTTCAACCGCGGGTACACGCAGTTGTTTCTGGACGGAAAACGGTCGGTCGGTTGGTCTTCTATGGACGCGCCTAAATCTATCGGAGAGGAAATCGGCACGGTGGTTTCCATCACTCCGATGCGTCAGACCCCTCCGACAGGAAAACGCACAGGTGAAGATGATGTCACGATAAAAGTGCGGATGAAGAATCCAAATGAGCAGCTTCACAACGGGGATGGGTTCTCTTTCATCGCCAAAGGACGTGGAGAAGTGGTCGGTTTCCGTGGCGATGTCTGCCAAGAAAACCGGATAACGTGCAGGAATGTTGTTCATGGACTCTATCCCAGAGCGAGACTGTACCGCAATCTCAGCAGCGCTTTCGAGAAGGAACTGGATTCCAACCTGCCGGTCAGGAGGATTCCTGTTTCAGTGGACATTTCTGTTATGGTCGCTCCGGTCACTTCGACAGGCTCTGCTACCGAAGATATTTGCTCAGTGGCCGAAAAGGATTGGTCGCCGAGCCTGCCGAAGCGACTGAACGGGCAATCATATTTACTGAAAATCAGCGCAATGACACAGGATGGGCGAAGTGTTGTTCTGGAGCGCGAAGCAGGAGACAGAGCGGCGGAGAATGCGGAAAGGATGCGCGGAATGTTCGCGACACAGATCTCAAAAGCCACGGGAATATATTCATTCACCCTCCGTTCGCTTGAGGTCAAGACACCTGACGGCTCGCTGCCGTTCCTTCCGGTCTCCGCGCTGAACGCTATCAGGCGCGACCTCGCCGCCACCCTCGAAGAGATGCCTTGCAAAGCGGTTCCGCTTCCGGCAAACAATCCGCGAAGCAATGTGGCAAACCTGTCGGAAGTATCTGATATTCAAGAAAAAGTGCAGGATGGCATTCTCCTTTCGTACAAGGCAAACATCGCCAACCACATCGCCAGAGAAACATACCTGTCATTGGGAGCCACTCAAGCCGATGACGCTTTTGAGATCTCTCACAGTCCCGACGCTGAGCTGATGCGGACAAAGTACTGCATCCGCCACGAACTCGGTCTTTGCCCGATTCATCAGACAAACGGACCGCAAAACAAAACTGGCCTTCCACCAGACACCGTTCCGGCACCGGTAAAACGCACAATCCCAACCGGCAACCTATACTTAACCAACAACGGCAAACGCTACCGCCTCACTTTCGACTGCGCAGGCTGCGAGATGACTGTCAAAGAAAATCTATAGAAAACTTTTTGTTCTTGCCAGATCCGTAAGCGGTTATCAAAGCATAAGCATCGCCGCAGGGCGTATCTTCAGGAAACGGCAGATATGTCCAGCCGTTTTCAGGTTTGGTTCTGATTTTCCTGACACGAGATCATTCACACGCGTGGTGCTGATTCCAAGCTCCTCCGCAAGTTGTTTCTGGGTAATATGATTCTCTTTCAGGCCATTAGCGATAAGTTCAGCAACGCTAGGCTTTGCTATAGGAGAATGCTCCTTCTCGTAATCTATGACTATGTCTGACATCATCATCAACTCAATGGCCTTGAGGTCATCCAATGGCGTGCAGCCATCAACCAAAGGAAGCAAATCCTCCTCATCAAGATGGCTCCGTCAAGGTCGTGTAGTTGTGAAATCCACATTGGAATAGGATTTCGCCAAGGATTTCATAGCATTTTGTATCTGCTGAAGCCTCTCTGCGGATGGGTGCTTGAAGCCATTGACATAGTTGCGGAAAAGGGTTGGATTTATGCCGGCATATTCAGAGAACCCAGCGATGTTGATTTCTTTGTGGGTCAGAAGGAATTCCTGAAACGCGGTCGGAATGGCATCTTTGTAAGTAAAACTTTCAAAACTGACATCCTCGTTCAGATCAGGCCAATGAATACCTTCAAAGCCGATATGATAATTCCTGCGTTGTTCCTCATCAGCATCCAGCAAGGCACGATACCACAATAACGACTGACGGTAAATATTTCCGGATTCATCTTTACCGTACAGGCATCGTTCGTCAAACCATATCTTTCTTATCTTCATCGTACTGTGTTATAAAAATAGTTATTCCAAGCCCGAATGATCGTCTCTTTGTTCTCCTCCAAGACCATCTCTATCTTTCTCAAGTCTCCAGTCTTGACATTATTCACCGTCCGTTTAACAAAACTGTTATTTATCAAGTCATATACAGCATACCCATCAGCACCTTAAATGCACACATGAATTGGTTCATATTCTCTGCTGAAAAAGTAGAAAGTAAAACCGAACAATCTTAAAATCACTGGCATACAAATATAGGTATTATTTTTAATTCCACAACGTTTTATGAAAAACTTTGAACTCCACTCGGCGCTTCGGCATGTTCAGCGACCTTCCGCCACCGAGCTTATGGTGACGCTCACGCAAAGCACGACTCAGCATTCTTTTTCAGCAGAGCACAAGTTCACTGGATAAGTCGGAGCGCCGAGAGGAATATTCAAGCATTCATCGGGTTACATAAAACTGAAGGTGACGCTGACGTCACCGAACCGGTTCGGCTTGCCGTTGTACTTCTCAAAATAATTGCCTGAGAGTTTGCCGCGCCAGACGAGGTCATCGTTGCGACGCAAAGGAAGTTCGACTTCAAATCCGTAGGACCTGGACTTGATCTTCACCAAACCGCTGGCTTTCCATGATGTCTGCTTGCCGCCGTCATCCTCAATCATCAGAAAGACGCACTCTTCCAGCTGCGGTGTCCATTCCGAGACCAGCACAGTGTTGAACCTCAGAGTTTTTCCGACCTGTTTACGCTTTACGTTTATCATCATGTCCGTCACTGAAGGGCTGTACAGTTTCAACTCATCCTCAGTCTTGGCCGTAAATCCGTTCAGGGAACCACACTTCACAAAGAACTCGGAGCCTCCGGCGAACCAGGAATCATAATTGCGGTGTGCCTTGAACTCCTTAAGCACCAGAGTCTTGGAATCCGATACCGACCTTGTGGCAAGAGAGGTGAAACGTTCAGGATAAAGCGCCTGAAGCATCTGCGGCGTCATGTAAGAGGAATCCTCGTTGTGATTGATGACCCACACCGGGCGCGTGCGGGCATATTCCTCATCCACAATGACTTCCTTGACAATCCAAGAGCCACCTGGAAGTTGTTCCCTAAGAAAGCCGACATTCTTTCCTGAATCCTCGACGCTTATTGAATATGTCCGCGAATCCTCCGGATCAAACGTGATCACCGGCATGGTTTCCCCGTCCCAATCCTCAGAGTACGGCCAATAAATCTGTAGTCCCGAATCCGCAAGGACATCCGCGAGTGCCCCCGACCTTGTCTCAGCGGCACACACCGTGGACAAAAGGTCACGGAGCGGTTCCGGATATTCCACAGCCGACCTTGTGGCAATCAGTTCATCCCCGACACCGGCTCCTGGATTGGAGAAAAGGCTGGAGAAAAGGTACTCCTCGTCATAGCCGTTGGACACAGAGGAGCTTACTCCGTCATACACTTCACGGACCTGGACAATCGACATGGGAAGTTCAGAAAGCATTCTGGCAACCTCCTCCGTGCTGATGTCAGAAATCCGGCCGGCAACGGCCACGGGTGGTGCGGCAGGAGACCGGACCGGTTGCTCCACACGGTCGCAGGATGATGAAAACAGAGCGGACAATACCGCAAGTGCCGGCACAATCCGGGCCGACAACTTTTCCCTTGTACTGAAATTCTTCATTTTAAATGAGTTTTAAGTTGTTAATACAGCACAAAGGGACATAAAAATAGCCGTGGAAACAATTATTCCACGGCTATTTGTCAAAAACAGGCCCGGAACAATGTCCAGGCACTATTTTGAATAAAAGACAAAGCGGTTTTTGTCGTAAAAATCCTTCACCACCTCAGTTTTGGAGAAACCGGCCTCGCTGAAAACCTTCGCCGTCTCCAGGCCCAAAAGTTCATTAATCTCTGTAAGTCCCTTACCTTCAGAGGAAAGGCATTCGTAGGACAAAGCGGCTATGGAACGATAGAACACCAACGGGTCCTCATCATCCACAAACAAAGCCGTTGAAGGCTCGAAGTTAAGGACATTGGCCCTCATCTGCTCTTTCTGTGACTCCATGATGTATGGAGGATTGCTCAAAATCAGGTCGAAATCACCATCAATGTACGAGTGGGAATCCGCAAGGACATCGGCCACGATGAAGCGAGGTGCCTCAGCGCCTTCCGTCTCCTTAAGCCTCAATGCGAAATCCTGGTTCGAGGCCACTGCTACAGCCTTCTCCGAGATGTCCACACCGATAACCTCCGCTCCCGGGATATTCAGGGCGACGGTCCATGCGATGCAGCCTGATCCCGTGCAAAGGTCAAGAACCCGGACAGGTCTGGCGGACTTGCCGTAAGCCTTTCTCATTCTTTGTATCCTGGATCCTATCTTGATAGCCTCACGGCAAAGGAGTTCAGTCTCGGGACGAGGGATGAGCACGTCCGGAGAGACTTTGAATCTCAAACCGCAGAAATCGGCGAAACCAATGACATATTGAACCGGCTCGCCCGACGCCAACCTGTCCAAATCGGCATTGAGGCCATCCAAAGACTTGTCCTTGATCTGATACTCCGGCTCAACGATATGTGTGTAACTTTTGGTGCCGATACGGCTCTCGCAAAGCATGAGCATAATGTTCCTTGCCTCATTGGTCGGATAGAGAGTCTCAAGGCGTGTCACACCTTCCTTCAGGAAATCCTTCAATAGCATAAGCGTTAAATTTTAGTCAGAATCATCTACGAATTCTCGATTATACCGGTCAGGAAGTCAGTGATGTCGATTCCCGCCGTGCGGATCATCTTCGGCACGAGAGACGCGCTGGTCATGCCCGGGATCGTGTTGACTTCCAAGAAGTAAAGGCCGTCATCCGCAAGAATGTAGTCCATCCTCACGACACCGGCGCATCCCAACTGCGAATATATTCTTTTGCTCACTTCTTGAATATGTCCGCTCAGGCTGTCGTCTATCGGAGCAGGGCAGATTTCCTGGCTATGTCCGTTGTACTTGGCGTCGTAGTCGAAGTAGTCATTCTCCGTGACAACCTGAATCACAGGCAAGGACTTGACACCTTCCGCGTCAGCATAAGCCGCGCAGGTGAACTCACGGCCCGGAATTCCTTGTTCGATGATGACCGAAGGACCTTCCGAGAAAGCGAACCGGATAGCCTCCGGCAGATCCTCGGCCTTGCGGACCTTGGTGATTCCGAAACTTGATCCGCCATCGGTAGGCTTCACAAACACCGGGAACTTCAGTTTCCCGATGACCTTGGCGCAGACGGCATCAATGTCCATTCCATTGCGGACAAACACATCCGGAGCGCATTTGACGAAATCAACCTCCCGCAGATAACTCTTGCAGGCGAATTTGTCGAAAGCTATCGCCGAGACAAAGGCACTGCATGAACTGAACGGAATTCCAAGCATCTCAAGATAGCCTTGAAGAAGACCATTCTCGCCTGGAGTGCCGTGCTGCACTATGTAAGCATAGTCAAAATTGATTTTCTCGCCGTACACTTTGACGGAGAAATCCGTCTTGTCAATTTCAGGTCTTGCACCCTCGGCGAAAGGGATTCTCATGGCGTCACGTTTTTTCATCGCCACAAGAGACCATTTGCCGAACCGTGCGAAAATCTCATAGACATCGTACTTCGTCCCGTCGATGCGTGAAGCGACAAACTCCCCGCTGCGGCATGCGACCTCCCACTCTGAAGAGTCGCTTCCATAAATCACTGCTATCCTCTGGTACTTGCCCATATTCGTATATTCCTTATTATTCAAAATAATAGTCTTCAGCTTTCTGCCGGACTTCCGCCGACGATGCGTCTTCGTTTCCACCGGTGCAGTTCAGATTCAATGTCACTCCGGCCGGAGCGATGAATCTGTCGCTTTCAGAGACTCCCAATGTGCCGTCGGCTATGACCTTACGCATGAATATTCCCCATGTAGGGAGGGACATGTGCGCGCCCTGGCCATAGGTGATCGACTGGAAATGCACCTGACGGTCTTCCGCTCCGGTCCATATTCCCGCCACAAGAGTCGGTGTGTAGCCTATGAACCATCCATCGGCGTTGTCATTGGTGGTTCCTGTCTTTCCGGCGATCTCGCCCATAAGTTTGTAGCGGTAGCGGAGCCTGCTGGCCGTTCCACCCTGCACGACACCTTCCATCAGATTGACCATCAGATAGGCCGTGTTCTCACCTATCGCCTCACGCTTGCGGTTGGTGAACTCGCTGATCACGTTGCCCTGTTTGTCCTCAATCCTGGTCACGAAAAGAGGCTCGATGTACACTCCCCTCGACGGGAAGGTGTTGTAGGCCGCCACCATCTCCCAAAGAGACAGGTCGGCAGGTCCGACGCAAAGCGCCGGCACCTCATCGATGTGGCTCTGAATGCCCATCCTGCGCATCATGTCAGCCATCGCCTCCGGCCCGAACTGCTTCATCAGGTAGGCCGAGATGTTGTTGGAGCTATTGGTAAGGCCCCACTTGAGGGTCACCGTCTTTCCGATCCATTCTTCCTTGTCCGTGCTACGCGGAGTCCATGTGTTGCCGTCCGGCAGCACGAAAGTCTGAGGCAGGTTCACAACCTTGTCACAAGGGGTCATGCCCTCCTGCATGGCCAGCGTGTAGAGGAACGGTTTGATTGTCGAGCCGACCTGACGCTTGCCCTGGCGGACGTTGTCATACTTGAAATAGCGGTAGTTCGGCCCACCGACATAAGCCTTCACGTGACCGGTGCCAGGCTCCATGGCCACGAAGGCCGTGCGGAGTATGGACTTATAGTAACGGATCGAGTCGTCCGGAGTCATGGTCGTGTCGGCGTAACCTTTCTTATTATAGGCGAACACCCGCATCTTGGTTGGTTGCGAGAATGTCTTCAGAATCTGCGCCTCGCTCTTTCCTTCCTTCTTCAAAACTCGATAGCGGTCGCTCCAGCGCCTGGCCTGCTTCATCACCCTGTCCCTCGTCTCTTCATCGATGTCGTTGGAGAAAGGCTTGTTGGTCTTGCTGCGGAGATCCCTGCGGAAATCAGCCTGAAGGTCCCGGATTCTTTCCGCCACCGCCTCCTCGGCATATTTCTGCATCTTATAATTAATGGTCGTGTAGATCCTCAGGCCGTCGCGGTCAAGGTCGTACCGGCTTCCGTCTGCCTTCTTGTTCTTGTCCAGCCAGCCGTAAAGGTCGTCAGACACCCATGCCAAGGAATCGGCCGAATAATCCTCAACCATCGTGTAATCGGACCGGCGAGGTTTCTTCGCGCTCATCACTCGGCGCACCATATCCCTGAAATAAGGAGCCAGACCCGCGTTGTGATCCTGCACCTCGTAGTTCAGTTCGATCGGAATAAGACGGATGGAATCCCTCTGGGCCTTGTCAATATAACCGGCCTTCTCCATCTGGCCGATCACGAAGTTCCTTCTGGTCAAAGCCTTGTCAGGGTTGATCGCGGGATTATACCTTGTAGGCTTGTTTACCATCCCCACAAGCATGGCGCTCTCCTCGACCGTCAACTCGGACGGCAGCTTGCCGAAGAACGTCTCCGACGCCGAACGCACGCCATAGGCTCCGCTGCCGAAGAATATGGAATTGAGGTACATCGTCATGATCTCGTCCTTGGTGTAGTCCCTTTCAAGCTTGACCGCCGTGATCCATTCCTTCAACTTGATCCACACCATCTTGGCATGGTATATTCCCGGAATCCTCCGTCCCATCTCCGCCCTCGGGTAGAGGGTCTTCGCGAGCTGCTGGGTGATCGTGCTGCCGCCTCCCTGGCTGGAATTATGCAACAAGATCGTCTTGAAAAACACTCGTCCAAGCCCCTTGAAATCAATGCCGGAATGCTTGTAGAAACGGACATCCTCCGTGGCGACGGCGGCGTGGACAAGGTTCGGCGAAATCTCGTCATAGGAGACATACGTCCTGTTCTCGATATGGAACGTGGTCAGGATCTCCCCGTCTTCGGCGAGAACCTGCGTGGCCAGCTTGTTGTCCGGGTTTTCCAGATCCTTGAATGACGGGATGTCGGCGAACATCCAGACAAGGAGTATCATAAAGACAAGAAGCAGCACCGGAAACGTCACAGCGATCCAGAACCACTTGGTTATTTTCTTTCGAGTCGAGTCGGTCATAATAAGGACAAATTTATAACAAAATTTGGAAAATTGCCCAGTTTGTGGCTTACTTTGCAGATTGAAATGGCAAACTATCTATGAAAGGCCTGTAAAATAGTACAATATGGCAGACAATCTAGTTATCGTCGAGTCTCCGGCCAAAGCCAAGACTATACAGAAATTCCTGGGCAGCGGTTATGTGGTCAAGTCCAGTTTCGGGCACATCAGGGATCTTCAGGACAAGAAACTTAGTGTGGACGTGGAAAAGAACTTCACTCCTGAATACGTGATACCTTCCGACAAGAAGAAAGTCGTGGCGGAACTTAAGAAGGCGGCGGAAAGCGCTTCCACAGTGTGGCTCGCATCCGATGAGGACCGAGAGGGAGAGGCCATCTCCTGGCATCTCTTCGAGACTCTCGGGCTGAATGAGGCACAGACAAGGAGAATCGTGTTCCACGAAATCACCAAAGACGCGATCGTGAACGCGGTGCGGAATCCGCGTTCCATCGACATGAACCTTGTCAACGCACAGCAGGCCCGCAGAGTCCTGGACAGGCTTGTCGGTTTCGAACTCTCCCCTATTCTTTGGAGGAAGATCCAGCCGAAGCTTTCGGCCGGACGTGTGCAGTCAGTGGCTCTGAGGCTTGTGGTCGAAAGGGAGAAGGAGATCATGGCTTTCGAGAACGAGGCTTTCTACAAGGTCGAGGCGACATTCCATCCCGCCGGATTCCCGGCCGCGGTCAAGGTCAAGGCCGTTCTTGACACGAAGTTCAAGACGATCGACGAGGCGAGAATGTTCCTCCAGGACTGCATCGGGGCGAGTTACACGGTCGCCGATGTGGAAAAGAAAGAGGCAACCCGCTTCCCGGCGGCTCCGTTCACGACCTCCACGCTCCAGCAGGAGGCAGCAAGGAAACTCCGCTTCCCGGTCAGCATGACGATGAGGGTGGCGCAAAGCCTTTACGAGAGGGGTCTCATCACCTACATGAGAACCGACTCCACGAATCTTTCCACCCTGGCCCTCGGGACGGCCAAGAAATTCATCACCGAGAACTTCGGTCCTGAATATTCCAAGACTCGCCAGTTCAAGACCCACAGCAAGGGAGCCCAGGAGGCTCACGAGGCCATCCGTCCGACATACATCGAGAACACGGAGATCGAGGGCACCGCGCAGGAGCAGAAACTCTACAACCTGATCTGGAAGAGGACGGTGGCCTCGCAGATGGCGGACGCCAAGGTTCTCAACACGACACTGAGGGTGGCTTCCGACAAGAGGACCGAGAGATTCAACGCACAGGCCACGCAGGTTCTGTTCGACGGATTCCTTAAATTATATATCGAAGGGACTGACAGCCAGGACGCAGAGGAAGAGGATGTCATGCTCCCTGACCTTCAGGTCGGAACCGCGATGGAGGAAAAAGGCATCAATGCGGAATGCAAGTTCACAGCCGCGCCGCCGAGATATTCAGAGGCCACTCTGGTCAAAAAACTTGAGGAACTCGGCATCG
>ERZ808266.159-NODE-159-length-27752-cov-3.984330_pt1 | contig 27752 bp, 22 predicted proteins | sample MGYA00521278_ERZ808266 | MGnify/ENA primary metagenome ERZ808266 (study PRJEB31516, sample SAMN03275591) | gut metagenome | biome: mammalia-associated habitat; material: feces | host: Papio cynocephalus | place: Kenya | collected 2012-08-02 ... | reverse complement strand
AAGCTTATCAAGACGGCAAAAAGTCATTATGGTGAAAGGATACCAGTGCTTTGTGTCACTCCACATTCCGCCAACATATTTCTTCTTGCCGCGCTTAAGGAACTTGGCGAGAAAGTATCGGGCATGAAGAATGTGCGCGTGGCAGAGCCCATGCCAAACATTGTGGTCAAAGGTCACGACATTGGCTCAGACTGGCATCCCAACTGGAAAGGTCACCAGAAAATAGCGTCCACGCTCATCCCCGTGGTGTCTACGATGACAGGGTGGGAGATGGAGAACGACATTTAGAAATTATTATGGTTCTGAAACATTAATCTTTGTCTTTCAAGCAACGCTTTTGGCACCTTTTTTGTACTTTTGCAACAAATACCGGCCTCTTGGCCATGAATGCAAAACACAATGGAAAGACAGGAAACACCCGTTTTGCTGCTCACGGGTTATTTGGGCAGTGGAAAGACCACCCTTCTCAATAGAATATTAAAGAATGAGAAGGGCATAAAGTTCGCCGTTATCGTCAATGACATAGGCGAGGTCAACATCGACGCCTCGCTCATTGAGAACGGTGGAGTGGTGGGTCAAAAAGACGACTCTCTCGTGGCTCTTCAGAATGGCTGCATCTGTTGCACGCTTAAGATGGATCTCGTGCAGCAGCTCAACGACATCATAAATCAAAAGAAGTTCGACTACATAGTCATTGAGGCCTCTGGCATCTGTGAGCCTGCGCCTATCGCCCAGACCATCTCCACTTATCCTCGAATGATTCCGGAGAAAATCATGAAAAATGGTGTGGCACGCCTTGACTCTATCGTGACCGTGGTAGACGCTCTTCGCATGCGCGACGAATTCGGCCTTGGCGATGCCTTGCAGAAGCCTAACATGGGTGAGGACGACCTTGAAAGCCTCGTAATACAGCAAATAGAGTTCTGCAACATAATCTTGCTCAACAAGGCTTCCGAGGTGTCGCCAGATGAATTGCATCACTTGCGTGCCGTGATTAAGGCCATACAGCCAAAGGCAGAGATATATGATTGCAATTATGGTGACGTGGATCTTGACAAAATACTCAATACCCACCTCTTCAACTTTGACAAAGTGGCGACATCTGCTCGATGGATTGAGGCCATGGAGGACGATGATGATGAACTTGAGAACGAAGAAAGTGGCGAGGCCTTGGAGTATGGCATACAGACGTTTGTTTGGAAGCGACGCGAGCCAATGAGTCTTGCGGATTTCGATGAGTTCGTGTCCACAAAATGGCCAAAAGGCGTGGTGCGCGCCAAGGGCATGTGCTATTTTGCCGATGAGAAAGACACGTGTTATCTCTTTGAACAGTCGGGCAAGCAGTTCAACATCACCAATGCTGGTCAATGGTATGCCACGATGCCAGCCGATGAACTCGAAGACTTCCTCGCCAAGAACCCTGACGTGAAGAAAGATTGGGACTCTAAGGTTGGTGACCGTATGCAGAAAATAGTGTTCATAGGTCAGCATATCGATCGCAAGGCCATTGAAGCGGAACTTGACAAGTGCTTGGCAGAATAACTGATTCTGCACCAACAGCCTGATATATATACCTGCTGACGCCATAATAGGATAACTTAAAGGAATGATAAATGGAAGACAAGCCTTTTGTTTTTACTCGCGAAGAGCTTGACGAGGTTTGGCAATTGCGCCGCTATATCTTCGACAAGGTTGGCGAGGCAATGCCGCGCGAAGACATGGCCAAGCTCAAGGCAAGTCTGCGCAAGGCCATTGCCGACGGTCGGGTGAGCCGCGACGTGTTCGGTCTGAACCCTATAGTCACGGCCATGGAAACGGCACGCATCTGCGTGGACGAGATTGGATTGCGACGCGAGTCGGTAATAGCCACACTCTTGTGGGCGTGTCATGTAGACAACTTCGTGGAAGTGGCTGAAAAATATGGTGACACGGTGGAACATATCGTCCATGGGCTTTACAAGATACAGCATCTATACGACAAAAACCCTGTTATAGGTAGCGACAACTTCCGTAATTTGCTGCTGTCTTTTGCCGAGGATATGCGTGTCATACTCATCATGATTGCTGACCGCGTGTGCGTGATGCGTCTCATACGCGACACGCCCATGGAGGACGCACGGCGTGAGGTGTCGGAAGAGGCGTCGTATCTATATGCGCCTCTTGCACATAAGCTCGGCTTGTATACGTTGAAGTCGGAGCTTGAGGATCTCTCGCTTAAGTACATGGAGCATGATGCTTACTACATGATAAAAGAGAAGCTCAACGCTACCAAGGCAAGTCGTGACGCCTATATAGGCCGCTTTATAGGCCCTATTCGCGAAAGGCTGGAAAAAGCAGGGCTGAAGTTCCACATGAAAGGGCGCACAAAGTCTATCCATTCTATCTGGCAGAAGATGAAGAAACAGCAGTGTGGATTTGAGGGAATTTATGATCTCTTCGCCATACGCATCATCCTTGACTCGCCTTTAGAAATGGAAAAACAACAGTGTTGGCAGGTTTACTCCATTATCACCGATATGTATCAACCCAACCCCAAGCGATTGCGCGATTGGCTTTCGGTTCCTAAGTCGAATGGTTATGAGAGTTTGCACATCACCGTGCTCGGTCCGGAAAATAAATGGGTGGAAGTGCAGATTCGCACCGAGCGCATGGACGACATTGCCGAACACGGCCTTGCGGCCCACTGGCGCTACAAAGGCATAAAGAGTGGCGGACAGATGGATGAATGGCTTGCCAACATACGTGCGTCGTTGGAGGCCGGTGACAACCTGCAGGTGATGGATCAGTTCAAGATGTCGCTCCAACCCGACGACATTTACGTGTTCACGCCGCGTGGAGACCTTTTCAAGTTTCCGGCTCGATCCACGGTGCTCGACTTCGCTTACCGCATACACTCCAACATTGGCAATACCTGTGTTGGAGGCAAGGTGAATGGCAAGGCTGTTTCGATAAGACAGGAACTGCATTCGGGTGACACCGTGGAGGTGATAACCCAAAGCAACCAAAAACCTAAGCGAGACTGGCTATCAATAGCGGTCACGCCAAAGGCGAAATCGAAAATCAGGCTCGCCATCAAGGAAACCCAACAAAAAGACGGGCTTTATGCCAAGGAACTTTTGGAACGCCGATTCAAAAACAAGCACATTGAGGCGGACGAGAGCATAATGGCACACCTCATCAAAAAAATGGGGTTCAAGGAGGTCTCCGACTTCTATAAGCAAGTGGCAGATGGTAAGCTCGATCCAAACGACGTGATAGCCAAATATGTGGAAGTGCGCGACCACACGGAGAACAAGGACAAGGGGACTGTATCAGCAGACCAGTTCAATTTTGAGAGCCCAGAAGAGGAATTAACCCATGAGAGCGATGATGTGCTCACGATAGACCAAAACCTTAAGGGCATCGACTATCAGCTTGCGCCGTGTTGCCATCCTATTTATGGTGACCCTATCTTTGGGTTTGTTACCGCGGGTGGCGGAATAAAAGTGCATAGGCAAGACTGTCCCAATGCGCCAGAGATGCGTCGCAGGTTTGGCTATCGCATCGTGAGAGCGCGCTGGGCAGGCAAGGGCTCGTCCAAGTATGCCATCACCTTGCGCGTGGTAGGGCACGACGACATTGGCATTGTTTCCAATATTACAAATATCATATCAAAGGATGAGAAAATAGTGATGCGGTCCATAAATATCGACTCTCATGATGGACTCTTCTCTGGCAATCTCACAATTCAAGTTGAGGACACGGCACGACTTAATCAGCTTGTCAAAAAACTCAAGGCCGTGAAAGGCGTGAAACAAGTGGAACGAGTATGAATATTGATTCATGGCAATCATGGATTTAGTCATGTCTATGATTGCCATTTTGTTTATATCAATATTGACTTTATTTTTATATTGGTTTTATTATCGGTGAAAATACATTGTCTTTCTACTGAAATCGCAATGCCTTTTACGCTGAAAGGGCAATCATGCTCACAATGCTTTTAATGTTTCAATGTTTTATTATGGTCTTAATTTCTTTTGCTGAAAGTCCAGTGGCAATAGCTATAGTGTTTATATCCATTCCAATGGCAGAAAGGCGCTTCGCGGTTTCTACTTTTTCATTTTGTTTACCTTCAGCTCTTCCTTCAGCTCTTCCTTCAGCTCTTCCTTCAGCTAAGCCGTCTTGTTTCGCGCCTTCAAGCACAGACAGGGTATCGCGATATTTTTTCAATCCCACGTCGTATTTCATGCGCTCTTGTCTTGAAAGCGAAGCGACATCTGCAATTTGTTCAAGTCTTTTGAACACTGAACTTTTTGCTGCCCATGGCAATCTTGTTAAGGTCTCCATATTTTTTAGCAAATATATCCATTTGTCGAAATTAGTCTCACACTCGTCTGCCTCCTTGGTGAATAAGGGAAGTTGCATGAATGTCATTCTCTCTTTGTCGGAGAATACTTTTCCGTTTTTCCTGTCAATCAATCCCACGTCTGTGCGAAACTGCTTGTCAAAATCCATTGGGCAGAAATTCAGGAAAGCCACGAGGTACACTGCGTCAATCTTGTATTGCCAATCAGCCCCTTTCTCCCCTTGTCTTGCAATGGCTTCGGAAACATAGTATATGCTTCTGTTCTTGAAATATGGCTGCGACTTGTTTTGCATCTCAACGATAATGTTCTCGTTTTTGTCGGTTTCGCAATAAATGTCGTAGATAAGCGAACGGTCATCCTCAAAAAGGGCAGGCTGTTCCTTGTCGAGGAACGTGATGTTTATGATATGTTCCTCGCCCACCAGCAGGCTATTCAGGAAGTCTAATATCAACGGCTTGGAAATCTCTTGCCCGAAGATCCTCTTGAAGCCGATGTCAGTAAAGGGGTTGATGAATCTTGCCATAATCTGCGCCTCTTTGTTAGTTTGTTTGCAAATGTAGACAAAAATCTTGAATTATAATAAGCCATACGCAGAAAAAACGATAAAATATATTTTGTTCTCCTCTTGATTTACATTACCTTTGCATTCGGATGGATTCGCCTTCGGTTGATGAAGTCAGTAGACGACTACCATCTAATGGATTAAGGAAATCAATGCCTTTGAACCAAAGAATAGGATGAATCTAACCTGGGAGTATGTACTCGTCGGTGAGAGCGTATTCTATTCGTTGAGTGGAAGCGGAGCCACGATTATGGGATATTTGCAACCAATGTAAGCTTTCCTATTCTGTGGAGACAGGAAAGCTTTTCGAATGAGACTTGCGCTGTATCATATTTATCCGTAAAAACGGCTTTCCAGTGGAAGCCATTTTAATCCACTGAAAAGCCGAGCTGTAATGCTTATTTTGCAATCACGGAACGTTTAGGCGTAACTATGCATGCCGCTCAAGAAATAGTTTACGCCGAAATAGGTCATTACTATGCTAAGAAACGCGAAGGTGATGTACACATGATAAACCAAAGGCTTACGGAAAACGGGAAGAGTCTGCGTATGTACTATCACGGCATAAATCATGAAAGTGATGAGTGCCCAGGTCTCCTTGCTGTCCCAACTCCAGTAAGTGCCCCAACTCACGTTTGCCCAAATGGCCCCGATGAATATGCCTATGCCCATGGTGGTGAGGGCAGGGTATAGGAACACGCGACTTAACGCTTGCAGTTCCTCGCCATGTGAACGGAGAGCGATGCCCATGACACCGCAGATGAATGTCAGGGACAACAGCGCATAGCTCATCATTATGACGCTCACGTGGAGGCTGAGCAACGGACTGTTCAATACCGGCATCATCTGGCCTATGGCGGGGTCCATCTGGTTGATGTGGCTCACCAAGAGGAAAAAGCCTGAGAGAAGAAAGCCGAAGACCATTACCATGCGAATGCGGAATTGTAGTACAATGCTAATGAGCATGACGAACCAAGCCACTGTCAACATACTCTCATACCCATTCGACATAGGCACGTTGCCGCTTATGATCCATCTTAATGCCAAGCCAAAGGTCAGAGTAAGGAATGAAACAACCAATAATGAAGGCAGCACATAGTTGAGAAATTTGATTTCCTTCTTTCGGGTCATGCGATATATGGTGTAGAAGAGGGCGATGAAACCCAATGTAAGGTTCATCATGAAGAGGATAGTGGCGAAGGGAAATGCGTTGTTGATGCGCTCTGCCTTGTATTGCGTAGCTGATGGCAAGGATTTGCCTCCACTTATCTCTTGATATTTCCTCATCTTGTCGAAGTACACATTAACGCGGTCAAAGTTTCCCGCTTTTACGTCTCCATAGAGTAATGAAAAAACATTTTTGATATAGAGAGCGTGCTGGTATTCCACGGCGTGTGGCAGCTTGTCTACTGGTGAGAACCAAGTGGTTGTACCTGCCTTGATAAATGGGTGATCCTTTGTGGCTTTCACGTTTTTCGTGAATGTGTAGGGCAGCACCTTTAGCGACAATCCCTGCCTGAGTTCCATTATAATTTGAATCTTGCCGTCTATGTCGGCAGCTTGCTGATGAAACTTGTCTTGTTGGCCTTCGTAGTATTGCTGCACATATTGTCCGAGGGTGTAACCGCCAAGGTCTCGGTTGAAGAAATTGCTTAAAGAAGCATAATCAGGCAGGTTCATTGCCGTCTTCATCTCTCCGCCCTTGATTTTAATGAAAGGCTTGCTTGCCCATATATTGCCATAAAACACCCATCCCGATAACACCTGCTCAGCTGTCAAGCCTTCGTAGCTTCTGGCTCCATATATCTTCTTGCAAAAGTCAAGGGCGAATGTCTGTACCGGACAAATACGATCATTGTAGAGAATGTAGAGCTTGCCAAACTTTTCTGCTGTCTTCTTAGGAAGGACTGCGTTTTGTGTATCTTCCAAGACAGAGCCGGCGCGTACGGTCTGGAAATTGCCAAGACAAAGGATAAAGGCTATCATCAATGCACCTTTCTTTAGCAATGGACTCTTCAAGAGTTTACGATAACCGCCTTTGGGGTCGAAAAGCATCCATATTAAGGAAAAGAAGAGCAAGGCATATCCTGTGTATGTGACAGGTATGCCGTATGGATCCGCATTGATTGCGAGTACACTGCCTTTGCCATCCTCATCGTATGAAGATTGGTAGAAGCGATATGAGCGATGAGAATATATGTGGTTCATCGACACCGCGCCGTCGCTCTTCTCGTTGCCATCCATCACTGTAAACTTTGAAGAATAATCGGCCACGGCATCTGTGCCATCATGCACCTTTGTCTCAAAGCTTTGCAAGCAAATGGAGAAAGGCAACTTCTCTTCTTTCATGCCATACTGTTCGTCTGATGCCATATAAGTGTTTGAGGGCTGATCAACGCGCAAGTGCATCATGCCTCTCTTTGCGGAGACGTGGGTGAGCAAGGCGCCGGCAAGGATAATGAGGAAAGATATGTGCAAGGCCAATGTTGAGGCTCTCTTCATCTTTCGCTTGATTATGTAGAAAAAACCGAAGGCTGCGAGTGCTGCCCATATAAATGTAAACCACCATGCCCCATAATAGTGGGAGTGGACATAATCCGTGCCATGGCTCTTCTCCACTATTGTGGCGGTGCCCATACATACAAGCACAAGGGTGTAAAGGATGAATATTATCTTTCTTACCATTATTGAATAAATATCTTGCGAGGTCACAAGATGGCTCCTATGAATAATAGTTTATGAAGAAGTAAAAGGGCAAGGCGAGCCATTATAGGATTGCCTTGTCCTTTTTATTATGTGTTGGTCTTAAATCTGCTTCAATTAGATGGAGCGCAAGAACTTAACCACCGCGTCGCGGTCAGCCTTTGATGCCTTGTAGAAGTGCATTGCAGAAGAGTAAGCGTGGCTCTTCTTGCTGTAGCAGTGCCACATGATAGCCTCTATCTCGTTGCGAGCGCGGCAGTCGTGCAAACGGTCTTCGGCACCAGTGTTTATATAGCTCAAACCACGTCCCCAAAGTGGGGTGGTACGACACCATGATCCATGGATGTCATTCTTCATATAGAGCTTGTGCTGCACAAAGTCTGAATATGGATAAATGGTCTGGTTTTGGTAACGTGGCAGCTTCTTGTCTGCGATATACTTGGATGTAACGTAGTTGTCATCGCCGGTCTTCCAAGATGGCTTGTGGCAGTTGGTGCATCCCCATTCCATGAAGAGCTTCTTGCCTTTCTGTACGTCAGGGTCGTTCAAGTTGCGGGCACGAGGAACTGCGAGGCCACGATGCCATACCATGAAGGCATAGAAATCATCCATGCTTTGCTCTGGTTGGAAGTTGTGGATGGCGTTGTCGAATTGGTTGGTCTTGGGGTTCAGCAAGGTCGACACTGCGTTCTTGATGCCATCGTCTGTACCATCTGCATAGTATGGGGATGTGGGATCCTTCTTGATGGCAGCTATGACGGATGGGGTCTGAGCCATGCAATCAGCCCATGCTTTTGTCGTGTAGAGTACAGGACGGTCTGTACGTGTCACGTTTGTGATGTTCCACATGGCGTTAGCGCCAGGTCCGTCTTGCAAGCTACCGCGTGTCAAGGCATACGTATAACGCTTGATGAGCTTCTTGTTGCCATCAGTGGTGTTAGGATCAAATGTTGTTCCATCAGCATGCACGCCGCCAGTTGTGTAGAGTCCATCTCTGCCAAAGGTGGTGTAATATGCGCTTGCTGCCATCTCCATTGTGTTGGCGTCAAACATGCTTGGGTTGATGTATTCGCTCACGTTTAATCCTGCGCTCTTGAAGTAAGCTGCCTCTGACTTGTATTGCGCTACAATGTCCTCAGTTGGTATGGCATCTATCAAGCCCGTACCACCGATGCCAATGGTCGACTCCAAGCGGACGGCATAGTCAGTAGGCTTTGGCAACGTGTTGAAAGCATCCTGCGGAATGGTAATTTCAGGATAAATCAAGTCGAACTTCTCTCCGTCAGGGAACTGCATGGATGGAATCTCGTCCGTCTCCATCTTGTTGACATGTTCCCAAGCCAAGTTGATTTTGCTCTCGTCTACAGGTGGCAAGAAAGGTGACTGTGCCTGGGTTTGTGGCATGCCTGTCACCTCTGAGATGTAGCTGCCATCATTAGGGCTGTCAGCCTTGGGATGATATATTACGAGCAAGTAGCCATTGCCATTGCCATAGCGAGTCTCATATTGTGTCTTGCGCTTGCCATGGCCATACTCTGGGTGGCAGTCGAAGCAGGACGTGCGAACGGATGCGGGCCCCAATCCCTTGAATGCGCCGGTGTTCAAAGTGTATTGACGCTCAAACATCTGCTCGCCAATGAAGAACTGGCTTTTCAGATCAGCGTCATTGTCAACAGCTGGTGTCTCGTCTGAGTAGCAGCTGGAACCAGTGTTCTCTGTCGTGCCAAGCTTGCCGCCAGGATACCACTCGTCGGCTGTGAAATTGCCAACATCCTTGCCTACATAAGCAACGTCTGTCTCTGTGATTTCAACTTTGTTGTCATCATCAGAACAGCCTGTCATCGTCATGGCCAAAGCCATGGCGAAAGACATGTAGGCGTAATTCTTGAAATTCTTATTCATAATGTATTTTGTTTGGTATAGTTCTTTTGCCTTTCTCTTTTTACGGCTAAACGTAGCTTCGCTTCTAAGGCTTAGAGAGCAAAGCTACGTAAAGCTTATGTCAGGTGCTTAATGATATGTCTTTCTTTTCTGACGCCCAATTACTTAGAAACCTTCAATGCACGGAACCAAGCACCAGCCTTGTTCAACTCATCGTCCAATGTATTAATCTTGTCGATGCAAGTCTTTACCTGTGCGTTTGCAGGATCATCAACGAAAGCGATGCCACTCTTCTTGGCAGACTCCAAAGCGGCGATAGACTCGTCAAGAGCCGTGCTCAATGATGAATAGCCACTGTAGTTGTACTTCTTCATGATGGTCATCAATGAGTTGGTTACAGGTGCTGTGGCTGTCACGTCACGAGTGCCATAGAGAGAATTCTTGATAGAGTAGATGTTGTCCTGATAGTCGATGAATGAACGCTTGCTGTAAGGAGACTCAATGTAATCGCGAGACTCAGGCGCACCTTCCTCTGTCGTACCACCGTGACCAGTTGCTACACGGTAAGCCTGTCCGAGCTTCTGAGTGTAAACTTCTTGGCAGATGTTAGAGCAACCACCTACGAAAACATTCTCCAAAGTCTCCTGCCATGTTGGGAACCAAGCGTTGTCGCCTGTCGCGTTGAGGAGGAATTGACCATAGCCAATGCCTGCAGAAGAAAGGGCACCTGTATTGCCTTCTATGGTCTTCAAACCATCAACAACCCATTTGCAGTTGCTATCCAACCAAGAACCGAGTGTGGAATCACCATTCCAACCATACTGAAGGAGAGATGTCATATTGTAGATGTCACCTGCTACAGCAGCAGCAAATGCCAACTCGTCAATTCCCTTAACAGAAGTCATGCCTTCTTCAGTCTCGTTTGCATTCAACATGGCTGCTGTACGAGCTGCACCATTGCGGAAAAGAACGAACTCCAATCCGTGGAAACCAATTACAGAGTCAAAGTCCTTGTTCTCTGAGTAGATGAACTTAGGAGAGGTTGTGACATCCTGAATACCAGCAATGATAGTGCTATTATTAAGTGCATCAACCAACTGGTCGTGGTCAAGTGGCCATGAGTCGATATGTGGGTCTATCTCGTTGTTGGTAGCTGCGCCATAAAGGAAAGCTTCGCTGCGCTCCCACTCACGACGTGCATTCTTGAATGCTTCGCAAGCATCCTCGATATCCTTGTCTGTCAAAGAACCTGCTTTTGCGTTAGCGTATGCCTTGTCGCAAGCATCCTTCAAAACCTTGGCATTGTCACGCAAGTCCTTGTAGGTAGGATTAATGACATCGTTGACGTAGGTCGTTGCCACGGCTGACAATTCTGTTGCGGGAACAGTGTTCTCATCTGTCGTGGGATCATCCTTATCGCTACAAGAAGCGAAACCCAAAGATAAAGCCATTGTTGCTACAAACAAAGAGGCTTTGAGAAATGTCTTTTTCATTTCGTGATTACTTTTTATTTGTTGATGTTATTGCTATTCTTTGTCAATTTTATAAGTCGTATCCTCGATATTAGAGGAAGAAACCCTGATAAGCGATACCGATGTTAACGGCAGGCTCATTGTTGTACTGCGACTTGAAGATGCGCTGTGTGTATTCCGCCTTTACGCAAATCTGTGGTAGGGGGAAGTAGTTGATACCTCCTGACACGATCTTGCGGTTTGTCCACTGTGCTGTCTTGTTGTGTACGGATGAGTCATAGTACTCGTAGTGGCCGAATACATACATTTTTTGATTCTTGTCACGAAGACAGGAGATTTGTGAGAACACGTCATAGCCAGCCTCAAACATGGCTGCTATCGCATGGCTGCCAAAATACTTGCCACTGCCAGATTCGTTAGGTTTAACCAATGATGTGCCAGGATATACGATGCTTGTGATGGCCGTAGCGTCGCTTACATATCCATAGTCTATGTTGCCTCTTACCTTCCAGTTGTATTTGTTGTAGGTGAAGTCCAACGCGCCTACATATACATTGCCCTTTATGTCCTTGTGCTGGGTGTCCTCAGGAGTCGTGTTGCCCATCGACTTGCCATAGTAGCCGCTCAAGCCAACGCGGAGACCAGGGACGGAGTAGTTGTCAACACGTGCAGCTACGGCATACTTATTGGCCACCTCAAACTCGTATGGACTCTTGGCACCGCCCTGTATCCAGTTGCTACGGCTGAAGCGATAAGCGTTCAAGCCTGCCAGGAACTGAGCCTCGTAGCGGAACTTGCCGCTCTTGCCCCAAAAGCTGACACCTGTCTGATGCCATGTACAAGGAAGGATGGTGTTCTCACCCTCTGGGCGATAAACGGTAAAGAAGTTCAAAGGCTCGTGATACGCGTTAGTCAGACCTACTGGGACTACGATATGGCCAGCCTTGATGTTTGCGAAAGCGCCGAAAGACTTCTGAATCCAAAATTGTTCCAGCTCGACCTCGCCGCCTTTCTCCACTTCCTGCTCATATTCAATAGCTTCCTCTGCCTCGTATTCGATAGACTGACCTGTGCCGCCATGCTCGAACTCAATCTCGCTGCCCATTGTCCAGCCCTTGCCGAAGTCGTAGCCCAGGTAGATTACCGCGTGGGGAATGTCGAAGCGGCCATGGTCAGGAGCGTTCTTGTAAGCTGACGCGTTGGAGTAGCGCTTGCCTGCATCCGTATAGAAGTTGCGGCTGTAAGCTGCTTCTCCGTAGCCGCCCACACTAAGGCGATTGCCCTTGGCGTGGTTCATCACGGAATCGGCCGCGCTTTGTTGTGCCTCTACACTCTGAGCGCCACCTAATAATAATGCCGTGGAAACGAGAGAAAGAATGATTTTGTTCATTGCTATTGATATCCTTAATTTTCGGGTGCAAAGGTAAAAGTTTGTTTAAATTCACACAATACTCAAAAATAGGTAAATCTCGTTTACATGTGAATCATCATTTTTGAGTATATAGGCACTGGAAAGGCCCGTGGAGAATTTTGGTTCAAGGTATTCTATAAAAAAAGAGCGGAATTGCGATCCGCCCTTAACCTATTTGCATATTATGTGTATGCGCTGTGGACCTGCGGGGAGTCGAACCCCGGTCCGAACAAGGAAGCCATATGCTTTCTACACGCTTATTCCAGCCTTCATTTTCGTACGGCGGCAAGACCTGGACCACCAACCGTCGTCTTATCCTCTAAAGCGTTTCGCCAAAGGAGCGAGGCCACCAATGACTATTCCCGATTTAGTCTGCACCGCTTAATCTCCGGATTCGGAAAAACATCCTCGGAGCGATGTCTCGTCCCCGCGCCTTGCGCAGGGATTAAGCCAGTAACCTACTGTGCTTCAGTTAGGCAGCGAGAGCGTAGTTGTTTTCGCCAATTAAATTGTTGTTCACTCAGATTATGGAGCTAGCCAACGAGGCTCCGCGTGCTTACATACAATTTCGTCTTGCCGTCAAATCCATACAAGCCCATTGTTATGAAAGTATGGCAAAGTTACGCCGTTTCAGCGTAACTGCCAAATATTTTCGTACTTATTTTCTATCATCCAAGATATTTCGCCAACACATGCTTGTATCCGCTCCTTCTTATCTTGTCTATGCTTTTCTCCTTGATTTGCCTCACGCGCTCTCTGGTCAAGCCCATTTGCGCACCTATTTCCTCCGCGCCTTCTTCTTGGCATCCCATGCCAAAACTCTTGCAGAGAATGGTTACCTCACGGGGCTTAAGCACATGATTAAATACATCCTTGAAATCCACATCCATGGATTCTTTTTCCACTTCATTGGAAAGAGTCTTATCTTGCGATGGCAAGATATCCTCAAGTGAGTTGGAATCATCGTCGGAAAACGGAGCGTCTATGCTCATGTGGCGCATGTCGGCATTCATCGTTGTCTCTATCTTGTCGGCATCGATATTCGTAATGTCTGACAGCTCTTCCGTGGAAGGCTGCCTATGGTTCTTTTGCTCAAACTTATCTATCTCGGAGTTTATCTTAGACAAGGCACCAACTTGGTTAAGCGGCAGTCTCACCATACGGCCTTGTTCTGCAATGGCCTGTAAGATGCTTTGCCTTATCCACCACACAGCATAGCTTATGAACTTGAAGCCACGAGTCTCATCAAATTTCTCCGCGGCTTTCACCAATCCTATGTTACCCTCATCAATAAGGTCGGTCAAAGAAAGTCCCTTATGCTGGTACTGTTTGGCCACCGAAACCACAAACCTAAGATTTGCCGACACGAGGCGGTCTTTGGCACGTTCGCCTTTCTTTCCACCCTTACGTATCTCATCGGCAAGCATTGTCTCCTCATCAGGATCTATCATCGGTATGCGAGCTACCTCACCCAAATACCGTTCCAACGACTCCCCCTGACGGTCGGTAATGCTCCTTGAAATCTTAATCTGTCTCATCTTTAACGTTCCTTCCTACAGTTTTTATGACAACAGACCTTATGCAAAAAACATACCAAAACGACAATACGGACTACATGTCCAATTTGCCTAAAAGCTGTGTCATTTATTTCAAGTCAAGCTCTATAGGACAATGATCCGACCCGAATATCTCATTGTGTATGGAAGCGTTGGTTATGCGGTCGCGCAATCGGTCGGAAGCGAGAAAATAGTCAATGCGCCATCCTGTGTTGCGTTCGCGCGAGCGGAAGCGATAGCTCCACCACGAATAAGTGATCTCGTCTGGATGGAGCGCGCGGAACGTGTCGGTGAAACCACTGTTGAGCAATGCTGTCATCTTGTCTCGTTCCTCATCGGTGAATCCCGCGCTCAGGTGATTCGTCTTTGGGTTCTTGATGTCAATCTCTTCGTGAGCCACGTTCATGTCGCCACAGACAATCACTGGTTTTTTCTCGTCAAGGCCATGAAGGTAAGCCTGGAAGTCGTCTTCCCATTTCATGCGGTACGGCAGGCGGCGTGGTTTTCCTCCCTTTGTCTCGGCCTCCTGCGAGTTCGGCGTATACACGCACACGAGATAGAAATCGGGCATTTCCAGTGTCACCACTCGTCCCTCGTGGTCATGCTCTTCAATGCCGATGCCATAGCTGACGTTCAGCGGAGTATGGCGTGTGTAGATTGCCGTGCCGCTGTAGCCCTTGCGCTCGGCATAGTTCCAATACGACTGATAGCCATCAAACTGCAAGTCGAGTTGTCCCTCTTGCATCTTGGTTTCCTGAAGGCAGAAAAAGTCTGCGTCAAGTTCCTTGAAGTAAGCCTCAAACCCCTTGCTCTTTATGTTGCCCTCGTCGTCGGTCTTCGGCTTGACGCAAGCGCGCAGGCCATTGACATTCCATGATATAAATTTCATCATATTCGTTTTGCTTCACCTCTAAGAAGGCTCATGAACTCCTCGCGCACCTTCATCGATTCGAACACCCCGCTATAGGCGGATGTCGTGGTGACGCTGTTTTGCTTTTCCACGCCACGCATCTGCATGCACATATGGCGCGCCTCGATGACCACCATCACGCCCTGTGGCTTGAGGGTGTCGTTTATGCAATTCATTATCTGCTCCGTGAGACGCTCCTGCACCTGAAGCCTGTGCGAGAAGATGTCGATGACCCTCGCTATCTTGCTGAGTCCCGTTATGTGTCCATTGGGGATATAAGCCACGTGAGCCTTGCCGTAGAAAGGCAGCATGTGGTGCTCGCACATTGAGAAGAAGTCGATGTCCTTGACTATCACCATCTGGTCGTATTTCTCCTCGAAAAGCGCGTCGGTGAGCACCTTGTGTGGGTCTTGAGTGTAACCGCGCGTGAGGATTTGCATTGCCTTTGCCACGCGCAATGGAGTCTTTTGCAGTCCCTCGCGTTCAGGATCCTCGCCCAGGAGTGATAGTATCGCCTTATAGTGTGTGGCAAGCTCGTCGAGTCCATCACGGAATTCTGTCTCTGGATTCATTTTAAAGTATATATAGTATGATGTGTAAATGCGTCTTTATGGAAGAAGTGCATTATTTAAGAAAGTGAACCGAATCAATCGAACACGGTTATTTGTCCTTTCACTATGACCGCAGCCTTGTAGCCCATGCCTTTGATGGCTTTGAGCATATGTCTCGCCTCATTGAGTGAGCGGTAGTTTCCCACTCGGCAAATCCAGCGTGGTGAATAGAAATGCACGTAAATGGGTTGGTCGGGGAATCGCATCTTTATGTCGTTTCCAGCCTGTTGAGCCTTGGTCTTGTCGGCGCGAGTGTTTCCGCCGGCGAAGGCTTGCACTCGATAGCCTGTCACCTTGCGCGCCCCACGCATGACCTTCTTGCGCATGTCAATGGTAGGAATGTGCAGTTCTGCCTCGGCCTCTTCCTCCGCGCTGGCGCTTTTTTCCGTCGCTTGCTTCTTTGTCTCGGCAATTTGCCGTTTTTCCTCAGCCTCCCTTCGTTTTTCCTCGGCTGCCTTTTCCGCTATGCGTCTTTGCAACGCCAGGGCCTCGTCCACGGCATTCCGCTTGGCCTTTTGTGCTTTGAGTTTTTCTTCCTGCTCACGCGCGCGAGCTTTCTCAAGGCTGTCGTCTTTTGTGGCACTGTTGGCGTTGGCCGCTGTTTTTGCGGTGGTGCTGATGTTTTTCTTTATGGTCTGCTTCTGTGCCTCCGCCACAGGCACGCTTTGCCGTGTGATTGTGCCGTTGACAAGCGCGTCGATTTCCCGACTTTGCGATATGGAGACTTTGCCCTTGCCCGCTTGGTTCTGCTGCAAGTGCTGCGTGAAGGTCTGAGCCTTGGCCGATACTGCGACACTCATGATAGACAAAAAAAGAAAAACGAATCTCCTCATTAATTTAAAATCGTTTTTGTTATGCTACAACGGAAAAGAGGATATGCGTGGTGCTCCTCCTTTTTAAGTATAATGCCGATGATGTCGGGGAGACGTTTCCCACGACATCATCGGTTTGTATTAGCTAAACGTTAACTTTGCTTATTATTTCTTCCAAGCGTCGATGATGCCCTTGAAGTCGGCTGCCTTCAGCGAAGCGCCACCAATCAAGCCACCGTCGATGTCGGGCTTTGCGAAGAGCTCAGGAGCGTTGCTTGGCTTGCAGCTGCCACCGTAGAGGATAGTGGTGTCCTCAGCTGCTTCCTTGCCATACTTCTCTGCTACGATAGAGCGGATGTAAGCGAGCATCTCCTCGGCCTGGTCGGATGTGGCGGTCTTGCCTGTGCCGATAGCCCAGATTGGCTCATAAGCCAGCACGATGTTCTTCCACTCATCAGCGGTGAGGTTGAACACGCTGCCGTCGAGCTCAGCCTTCACGACCTCGTTCTGCTTGTTGGCCTCGCGCTCCTCCAATGTCTCGCCGCAGCAGAAGATAACCTTCAAGCCGTTGGCAAGGGCGAGCTGGACCTTTTCTTTCAGGATCTCGGCTGTCTCGTGATAGTACTGGCGACGCTCAGAGTGACCGAGGATGACATACTGGGCACCGGTAGACTTGACCATGGAGGCGCTCACTTCACCCGTGTATGCACCCTTCTCCTTGTCGGCGCAGTTCTCGGCACCGAGAGCCACGACATCCTGGTCGAGAACCTGGGCCACGCTTGCCAGGTGAATGAAAGGTGTGCAGATGATGACACCGCAGTTTGGCTTGTCAGCCTTCAGTGTCTCGTTGATTTCCTTTGCCAGGGCAACGCCCTCTTGCAGGTTCTCGTTCATTTTCCAGTTGCCTGCTACAATTTTCTTTCTCATGATGATTAATATTAATATTAAAAAATAAAATGAGCTGTCAGTTTCGCCGCTTCCTCCGTAGGTACTTTGTCCAAGTCCACGTGCGGTCTGCCAAGACAAGCAGGATCAGCGGTATGAAGAACAAGAGCACTACTTTCATTATGGTCTTGCCGAGACTGGTCGACGGCATGGCTCCAATGTCGAGTTTCGGCAGTGGGGCGTTAAGGCTTGCGCTCGATGGCAAGTCGTTGTGGCTCCACTTTCGTATTATCGTCCCGTCTTTCAGCAGCAGCAATCCTGGGTTGCTGCGTATGATGGTCTTGAGCGTGGTCTCATCGGTGAAGCAGAATGGGTATTCCGCACCAGTGATGTCGGCCCAGTGGTCTATGTCTTTCCTTTCTGATGCGGTAAGGCAATAGAACGGTATTTTCTGCTCTTGGCAATATTCGTAGAGTTGGTCTATGTCGCCAAAATTAGTGTCGTCGGCTTGCTCAAGGTGTGGCGAAACGAGAAGGAAGACATATCCCTTGGCCGTGAGCACGCTGTCGGTGATGTCATCGCCATTGGGCTTTTGTATCGAGAAGTCGTGGATTGGCGGCACGTAGCCTTCCTTTGTCTGCACGGTCTTGGAGTCCACGAACTGCCATGACGAGTCGGGATAGTTGTCGAGCGTGAACTCTTTCTTGATACCGTTTTTCTGGAGTATGAAAGTCGTTTCAAACTGTGGCTGCGGGGCTCCCGCCGGGATTTCCATTCCTTTCTTTATGTTCATGCCGATATGGTATGGGCGGAAGTCGATCAGCGGAAGGTGGTATAGGCAATGTGCACTGAGCAACAACACGAAGAGTATGGTGTAGTTGATGGCTATCCACTGCGTGGAGCGAGATAGGAAACGGTACATCTGAAGCGGTTGCCAAGCCAAGACTATGGATGCCGCAAGGAGCACTATGTTCTTGAGCAGTGTCTGCACGTTGGTCAGGTGCAAGGCGTCGCCGAAGCAACCGCAGTCTTTCACTGGGTTGAACAGCGCTATCCACACCGTGATGAGTGTCATCACGACCATGAAAGCCACAATCATCTTCGACACGAGATGGCGGCGTATGGCGAACAAGACGAACACGCCGAGGCAGAACTCCAGCGTGGACAACGCCACCGACGCGAGAAGCGTGCCGATGTCGGGCACGAGATCGCCGATGCCTATGGCCGATAGATAATCTTGAAGCTTGTATTGGGTGCCTATTGGGTCTATGGCCTTGGCAAAGCCGGAAAACACGAATGTGGCGCCGAGAAGAAAACGACAGGCGTTCACCATCACGGCCAGGGCTATCGCCTTGACCTTGCCAAAACCATGCTGTGTGCTGACCGTTGCCATTATTTTAAGCGTATTGCCCCGAAAACGGAATAATTGATGATGTCGAGCAAGTTGGACTCCACGCCCTCCGATATCAATGCTTTTCCGGCTATGTCCTCAAGCTGCTTGATGCGGGCTATCTTCGTGAGGATGAAGTCTGTATAGCTGCTCACGCGCATCTCTCGCCACGCCTCTCCGTAGTCGTGGTTCTTCCTCGCCATCAACTCGAAAGCCTCGTTGGCGATGCCATCGTAGAGTGTCAGTGCCTCTGCCGCGCTCATGTCGGGGGTTAGCACCGAGGGGTGGGCGAGCTGTATCAAGCCAATGATGCCATAGTTGACCAAGCCAATGAATTCAGGGCGTATGCCTTCATCGACCATTGCCTTGCCAATGGTCTCAAGGTCGCGTATGCGGCGGGCCTTGATGAAGATTTGGTCGGTGAGCGATGATGGGCGGAGTATGCGCCATGAGGCTCCGTAGTCGTGGAGCTTCTTGGCGAAAATGTCGCGGCACTCGTTTAAGGTCTCCTTGAACTCTTGGTTTGTATCGTGTTCTGCCATGATGGTATCTTCCTTTAGACTGCAAAGTTACTAAAAAAATAAGAGTGTATGGCAGAAAACGCGTTTTTTCTTTTTCGCCGCTTCGTCTCAGTCTTCGGCTTGTCTTCTGTGTATCACCCTTACTGTGCCGCAAAGGGCATCGTAGCGCACTTGCAGTGAGTCGCGCTTCACGCGGAGCATGTTTTTCTTATACAAGTCTTTTTCCGCTCCATATTGGGCTATCGTGGCTTGCAATGCAGAGTCGGTGCGACCTATGTCTGCCTGTGCCATTTTGAGCGACGCGCCTTGCCATATTTTTAGTGCCCTCTTGCGGCTCTCCACCGCTTTTGGGTGGTTGGCGCGCAGCTGGGTGATGGCGTTGAGCGTGGCTTGGTAGTTCCCGGCTTTGTAGAGCGAGTCTATCTTGCTCATCAGTGGCGCGGCCTTCTCGTCTTCGCTCTTCTGGCATGATGCCAAAAGTGTCATGGCCGCAAGGGGCAGCAATATTATTTTTCTCATTTTCAACTTATTCGGTTATTGTCTTGTTAATTGGCAACGGCCCTGTCTGCAACGTTTCTCATCTCTTGACCAGCAGTGCGGAGAGTTCCCAAAGTATGTAGATTGGCAGGAAGACTGCTAACAGCGTAAACGGGTCTGACGACGGGGTGATGAACGCCGCCACCACGAGCAGCGCCACGATGGCGTGGCGGCGGTAGCGATTGAAAAACGAGCGATGGAGAAGCCCGAGTTTCGACAGGAGCCACGACAGGACGGGCAACTCGAAGATGATGCCCATCATGAACGTGAGCATCAAGAAATTGTCCATGTAGCTGTCGAGCGACAACTGGTTGGAGATTGCCGGCGACAGCTGGTAGGTATACAGGAAACGCAACGTCAATGGGAAAACGAGGCCGTAGCCCACCACGCAGCCGGCATAGAAAAGCGCGGTGCCAAGGCTGAAGGTGAACCTCACGCCCCTTTTCTCGTTGCTGTAAAGTGCGGGGCACACAAAGCGCCACAACTCGAAGACGATGTATGGGAAACTGACCAGCAGCGCGAGCCAAAACGACAGCTCACACTGGAGGAAGAATTGCGATGCCAACCGGAGGTTGATTACCGACACGTGGAACGGCTTGACCAAGTCGCTTGGCACCGCCGCGAAATGTCTCGACAAGGCCGAGAGCCAGTGGTAAAGGAAGAAGTCGTTGGACGCAGGGGCCATCACCACGTGGTCGAAGAGCCACGGGATGAAGGCAAAGCCGGCTATCAGCACTACCGCCAACACCGCCACGATGCGCACGAGCATCCAGCGCAGCACCTCGAGATGATCCCAAAACGAGGCTTCGCCATCAGTGCTTGTCGGTGTCCGTGGTTGGCTTGTCGCTCTTGTCATCGGCATTTACGCTCTTGTCAACGGCATCGCCGATGCCGTTGACTCCATCCTTGAAACTCTTTACGCCTTGCCCCATGGCCTTCATCAGCTCGGGAATCTTCTTGCCGCCAAAGAGCAACAGCACGACGATAAGTATTATGATGAGTTCTGGCGTGCCAAGGCCACCTATAAGCATGAGTGTTGACAATGTCATCTTCCTATATGTTGTGTGTTTTTCTTGTGGTTAATATAAAAGTGAGAGAGACCGTCAGAGCGCGCTTCCCCATTCGCGGCACTGTCTCTCAGCGTCGCTGTCGGGAGCCCATTTCACCTTCAACGGCTCTGCCGCGATCTCGAAGCCAGCCTCCTCCAGGCGTTGCTGTATGCGCTTCTCCACGCCGCCGCCCCAACCGAAGCTGGTGAACACGGCGGCCTTCTTGCCCTTGAAACGCATGCCATGGATGAGTTCGAGTATGCCGGCAATGGCATACGTCATGCCGAGGTTCACTGTGGGACAGCCCACGAGAATCTCGCGCGAGCGGAATGTCTCAAGCAAGATGTCGTTCTTGTCGTCCTTGGTAGCGTTCATTAGCACCACTCGCGTCTCTGGATAAGCCTGGCGCAAGCCGTTGGCAATCTGCTCGGCCATGCGCCGTGTGGCTTGCCACATCGTGTCGTAGATTATCGTCACCTGGTCTTCCTGATAGTTGGAATCCCACTTCTGGTAGCAGCATATAATGTCCTTGATGTGGTCTGTCCAAATCACGCCATGCGATGGTGCTATCATCTTGAGTGGCAGGTTGGCCTTCACCAGCTCGTCGACCTTGCGCTTCACGTTGGTGTTGTAGATGGTGAGGATGTTGGCGTAATATTTCTCCGCCTCGCGGAACAGGTCGCGTTGGTTCACGGTGTCATCGTAGAGGCTCTCCGTGGCGTAGTGCTGTCCGAAGACGTCGTTGGAGAATAGTATCTGCTCCTTGTCGGCATAAGTCATCATGGTGTCGGGCCAGTGGCACATCGGCGCCTCGATGAAATGCAAGGTGTTGTCGCCGATGCAGAGCGTGTCGCCTTGTTTCACGTTCACGAAGTTCCAGTCTTCGTGGTAGAGGCCGCGCAATATTTGCTCGCCTTTCTTTGTGCAATAAATCGGAGTGTCGGGGATGAGCTTCATCAGGGCGGGCAGCGCGCCGGAATGGTCGTTCTCGTTGTGGTTCATCACGATATAGTCGATGTCGCTCAGGTTGATGTCTTCGGCGAGGTGTGCCACGAACTCGTGGTCGTATGGGGTCCACACCGTGTCGATGAGCACGTTTTTCTTATCCCGAATGAGGTAGGAGTTGTAGCTTGAGCCATAATGGGTTGACAGCTCGTCGCCATGGAAATGTTTGAGTTCCCAATCTATCTTTCCGACCCATGATACATTCTCTGTGATTTTCTTCATTTTATTTGTCCTCCTATTTTGAAATGTTTTTTCCGAATTGTACTTTTTGCAAAGTTAAGTCATTTATTTGAAACGTCCAACGATTATCGTTTTTTCTTTGCGTCATCATGGGTTCGCCTCTACGCTCGAGTTTGTCTTGCCCTGCCCCCATTGACATCCGTCCATGTATCCGCGGCGGCGATTGGAATCAATGGAATGCAAGTGCTTTTGTATTTTTCGGACTACCATTTTTTTCACTTATCATTTCCAATATCTCAAATATTGTCACCTTTGTTTTTCCATAGTTTTCAATGTTTAGCATATCATCAACATTAATATTGTCAAGCATTGCTACAAATGACAATATTGATTGTAGCTTAATATCGTTAAATACCAGTTCACGGTTTTTCTTATAATCCTCTCCTAAAACAATAGGCTTTCTTTTCTCGTCATATTCAAAGACGCAGTTGCCTACAGCTGCTGTCGCCTTTCCTCTTTTCTTGACGAATGGATATATCTTAAAGGCTTTTTCTGTTCCTCTCACAAGGTAATAGTCGCATAAAGAAAACTCCTTGACCGTTGGTTTCAGCGCCATGCTTTTTGCTTTTGTTGATTGTTGCATAGCTTTTTTTGCGCCGCGTACAACTAACATTTGCTCATCAGCTTCATCGAACTTGGTCTCGTCAATTTCAAAATCCGTAAATCCCGTTGTGTTACTATCGCAGGTGTCTCGTCCTTTATGTTCCACGTCATCATGACCATTAAAATGATACTGCCACATTCTGTTTGCATCCGGCAGTCCGAAATAGTTGTAAAGACCAACGTTGTCTATGATTATTGTCTTCTCCTTACCTTCTACAATTCGCAATCCACGCCCTACTTGCTGAATATACAGCGCCAATGATTTTGTAGGCCGTGCCAGTTGGATGAAGCTCACGCTCGGACAGTCAAATCCTTCAGTGAATATATCCACATTCACAAGCACTTGCATGCTTCCTTCTTTAAAGGCGTGTATAAGGTCTTGCCGTACTTCTTTCGGTGTGTCACAATCTATTGCTACCGCACTAACTCCATGACTGCTATATAGCTCTGCTATCTTGGCAGCATGTCGCTTGTTTATTGCGTAGATTATTCCTTGCTTTCCTTTGGCAAACTTCTCATACGACTCATATAGTTTTGAGCGTATTCGCTGATTGTTAAAGGTGTTGTCCAAATCTGAATTCAAGAAATCTCCTGTTGAAGACACTTCTGAGTTGTTTACCAGACGTTGGACTTCTGATTCAGGCTTTATTGATACATAATCGAAATCAGACAACAGGCCATTGTTGATAAACCACGATATTTGCGGTGATACTATCAAATGTTGATAAAGCGAAAGAAATGATTCATGATTCAATCTCCATGGAGTGGCTGTCACGCCAAGTTTTTTCGCTTCGGGAAACATCTTGAATAATTTGATGTATGTATCTGCAAGCGAGTGATGTGCTTCATCTACTATTATATAGTCAAATTTCTGTCTGTTTACATTGTTGTAGTTCTTTTCAGTAAGCAATGACATGATACTTCCCACCTGCACTCGCTTCCACAAGTGTTGTTCTCTTGTGCCTTGTATAAATCCATGAGCTATACCAAACCTTGAAAGCGTTGATGATATTTGGTCAAGCAATTCGGTTCTGTGGGCCACTACCAAAATGTTTATCTCTTTGTGTATGTTTTTGTAATGGCGCAATAAATCATTTATCAATGATGTAAACAGATATGTCTTGCCAGTTCCTGTTGGCATCTGCAACATCACCGAATCATACTTATCCCATGCTTCAAATATTTTTCTCTTGGCTTCTATTTGATGAGGTCTAAGGTTTGTATTGTCTTGGACTATATTGGAGTATTCCATTAGTGTACATTTTAATAGTATAATCCATAGAAATCAGCTCGCCCGGTTGCATCTTCGTCCTGTATATATGTATCCATTCTTCGCCAAGCGAGTGGTATTCTCCAAGTCTGACGCGCAAAGCTGCCCTCCCGTTGTTGTCGGCTATTGCTATTCTCTGCACGTCATAATATCCGTCTATCCGTCCGCCTACCATTGGCAGGAGATATTTAATCCCCATAAGGTTGATTGCCGGAATCTTCTCCATAACATAAGTTTTGCCCCTATGTTCGGCAAATGCTTTGAATATGTCATCTGTTATGCGCACAAGGCAGGTGAGGACATTTTTCTCGGATGATGTTGCCGGAACAGCGGCCACTTGTCTTATTGGTGGCAAGACATCCTCTGGTTTCTCTCCGAGGTTGCATCGGCGCACGATAAAATCTCTTTCAAGTTGGTCGAGTAATTTCTTGTTTTGCTCTTCGTCTTTCTTGTCAAGAGCCAACGAAATCACTTCCTTGTCGGCAAATGGTGTGTATATTTTACCCAACACTTGCTTGAAATGGGTCATTATATATTCTTTGCTGTCCACATTGGGGCGAGCTTTCATTGCATAAAAGTCGAAGTCCTTTTGCAGCCAGTCTTGTATCTCGCCACGAAACTTCTCTCTGATCCGCTTCTTCCAGTCTCTCTTTTCACCCTCACGGTTCCGTCCATACATGGAAAGCACAAACAGAAAGTTCACGTCATAGTGGAACAGCAATAGGGTGTCACGGTCATAAAGACGGTTCTTGAACTGCTTAGACATATAGCGGTTGTTCTTCCTATCCGTTTCCTTGATTCCGTCTTTGTCGTAGCGGAATTGCTCGTCCATTGTGGCGGAGATGAAAAAGTTGGGTATAATGTTATATCCCTCCGTTTCTTCGTCACGTAGCTTTACGCCACTGGTCGTTTCTTTTCCGTTATTGAAGATGTCCAAGTTCCATTGTATCACATTCCTGGCATAGGTGTACTGCTTGTAAACGCTTTCCTTGCCAAGCTCGTTTCCCATCTTGTAATACTTCGAGTCACCAATGTAGTAGGTGTTGCCGGTCCCTCCCTCTATCAGGCTCTTTGCCGTATAGAGATGGTCTACAATCTTGCCGTCATCCTGCCTTTTCTCCATTCCGTCCGGCAACGGATTGTCACCGATAAGCACATCTATGATGGCTTCAAACACTATATGGAAACTCTTTACCAGCAAGTATTCCTTTTGTTCTGTATTGACAAACACTTGGCGCGACTCGTCAAAGAATGCGTAGCAGAGTTGCCAGAGTTGCAACGCCTTGTCTGAAAAATACTTGTATTTGATTTGCTGCAACCTTGTTCTGCCATAGCCTTTTTTGTATTTCTCAAACTGCTTTCCTTGTATCAAGTCGAAGTTGCAGTTGATATCCTTTGGGAATCCGTAGGTATCGCTGATGTAGTTAAGAATGGAGAAGAAGATAATCAATAGCTCCTCGTCAAAGTTTATCGTCCGTTTCTTGTTCACGGGATTCAAGTAAACTGCGCTACCATCCTGCACAATTGCTGTTGTTGTGCCTATGGTGCGTGTCCAGTTTATCTTGTTATATCCTGCATGGAGGTTTTTCAGCACAAAGAAGAAGAAACTTCGGTTGTCTTTGTTGAACTGTATCAGTGCCAGCAATATGTCAAGAAACGTGTTGCTCTGTCTCCTGCTGCCACGCCCTGCCTGGGCTATCTTCTTTTGGTAGACGATAGTTGTGTCATTGGTCTTGTCGTTCTTGTACACCACTATCGCCCTGTATATCCATACAGCAAATCCATACAAAAAGTCACGTTCTTCTTTTGACAGTTTTTCCTGACCTTCGGGCTTCACGATGCTTTCTGGAGCATACTTGCCAAAAGCGAGTTCTTTTCCTTCCACATCACGGAGCAGTACTTTCGGAAGAATAAACACGCAGTCGCCCAGTGAGACATTATAGAAATATCCCACATAATGCACCGACACCTTGCCCTCCACGTTCTCCAAGGCGTCCATGCCTTGCAGCACGTCGCGCACGTCGGCCACATCATACTGGTATTCTTCTATCAGTATACGCATTATTTCTCCTCTTCGTTCGCTTCTTTCTCCTCCGGTTCCTCTGGGTCACTTATAGGAGAAAGTTCAAGATTGCTCAAAAATCTTTCCACCTTTTCCTCGTTCACCCTTGTCTTGCCGTTCTCCGTGATATAGAACTTGTCGAACGACAACTTGCCGTCTTCCTCGTCTTTGAAAGCATCGCCTTCAAACTCGCTGTCCTTGAACACGTCGTTCCAAAGATAGAACACCACCTTGCTGACAAATTTCTCCGCACTGATGATACCGTTCTCTGCCTTGCAGAAGAAATAGCCGAGTTTCTTGTCTTCTGAAAAAGTGGCTTCGTATATGCGCTTGTTGATTTCCACAAGAAACTCCCACCAGTCGTACTCCACGCCGTTCACTTCTATTTCCCATTTTTTCTCGGCATCGCTTATTGGCACATACGTCCAATCCCAACGACGTTTGAAAGCGGAGTCTATCGGGAACAGACTTTGGTCGCTTGTGTTCATCGTCGCCCAAATATACAGGTTGCTCGGCAACAACAGTATCTCGCCGTTCAACACCTGCGAGACGATGTCATCCTCATTCTTGAACAGGGCGTTTATTTCATTCTCTTGCGGAATAGTTATGCCATCGAACGCCTTTTGCAGCTGTTTCTGCATATCGGCATCTGCCTTGATGGGATATTCGGAGAATCCGTGCTCGTCACGATCAAGCAGCTGGAACAGGTCGCCAAAAATCTGGGCACAGTTGCCTCTGTTGATTTCCTCAATAATAAGATATTCGTCCTTGGGGCTCTCACCAACTGCAAGTTGATTGAATTTCTGCCATGCCTCGATGTATGCTTGCAGGAAAGCCTGACTGACAAACTCGTAAACGATTTTCTCTTCTGTCACAGGCTTACCGTCAGCCCCTTCCACTGGCACGGCTTTCGTTCCTATGACAGTTGTCACAGGCACGGTCTTCGTAGTTGGCTTATATGCTCCCACAAAAGTTGAGTAGTCGCTATCTGGATGAAACGTCGTGCGCACGACGTCCTCACCGCTCGTCTGCTCCTTTATGGTGTGGCTCTTGCCAGTACCGGGAGCACCGTAGAAGATTTGCTGAAGAGAAGGATGCAATGTCTTTTCGGAAACTATATTGTTTTTCCTATTTGATGAAAAGAATTCTTTGGCTCTTAGAAACCTCAAATAGAAATGAAGCGCATTGGAATATTGGTTTCCTCCTTTCTTGTTATATGCATTGAACTCGTCATTGTTTTCAAGGATATTAATCAACTCTTCCAGTTCTTTGACTGTAGTGACATTGTAGATGTCAAAATCTTTTAATCCATTGATATGCGCAACAGTCTTGCATATACGAGAAAAGTCGCTATAGTTTTTGTAGCTTTTGGGAGTACTCGTACAGTTTTCAATAAAGTACTTATATTCTTCTTGTATTGACATATGGCTTATATCTGTTTAATTTTATTGTAAGCTGATATATGCTTGTCTATTGGAATGTCATTTATAAAAAAGTGACATTGACTTTCTACATTTTTTGTCTCTATAACCCATTCAAGACTTTCAAAATGGGAAAACGATTTCTCTATCCATCGTACTGCATTTGAAAAAGCTTCTTTAAGGTCCGTCCCTTCAAACTTCCGATGGGTAAAAAATTCATATACATCATTGTCCAAATCATATATGAAAAAATTAAAGCTGAATTTATTGTTGCCAAATTCCTTCTTCAATTTTTTGAGACAAAATTAGCATTAACTTTTCAAATGGAACAATTGCTTAAATTTATTCAGGACAATTTGACATTTCATAGAAATTCATGTGGAATTCTCCTTATGTCCATAGTCGTATATGTTTATAGGTTAGAGCTATTAGTAGCTTTAATCTGTTATCAACAAATCATTGACTTCAACTCCTAACAACTTTGCAATTTTAATCAAACTGG